>Ga0172369_10000755_pt1 | contig 47980 bp, 51 predicted proteins | sample LakKiv25m_FD_114539 | JGI IMG/M metagenome (GOLD analysis project Ga0172369, IMG submission 114539) | Freshwater microbial communities from Kabuno Bay, South-Kivu, Congo - kab_022012_11.25m | ecosystem: Environmental > Aquatic > Freshwater > Lake | place: Democratic Republic of the Congo...
CGTTCAACAAGTCTAGTCTTGTTGGCACGAGAGGTACTTTGAATTAACACCCGGTGGGTACCGGCAGGGTAGCGAAGTTCGAGATTGAACTCACCGTTTTGACTAACTAATACGGTTTGATCACCAATACGGATAGTGGCATCGGGATCAGTCTTGCCCTTGATACTAACCATTTCGCCATAGACCTCACCCTCGATGGGTTGGAGTACTTCGAGCTGAGGGAGACTCCACCAGGAAGTGAGTTGATATAAAAGAAAGGTGAAAAAAGCAATAACCGCGATAATTATCAGAACATGCGAGACAGAAAAAGAATGTGACTTGCTATTAATTGGCTCAACTAGGCCACGTGGGATAATTTCGCCGCGACTCTCGGAGAAGTCTCGACGGAACATAGCAATTAGGGTTTCGGGATTGAGGTGAAGTATTTTGGCATAACTTTTGAGAAATCCTTTCACAACAGTGCTACTGGGTAAGGAACCAAAATCGGACACTTCGAGGGCGTGAAGATATTTTTCTTTGACTTTGGTGCGATAGGCAACAGTTTCAAGGCTTAATTCGAGAGCAAGACGTTTTTCATGGAGAAGGTCACCGGCAGTTTTCATAGATTATTGGGCAGCTTCGCGGGCTTTCAACTCTTCGAGACTAGTGATCAAAATCGAGCGGGGCTTGACCCCCTCAGCGGCGGCAACAACCCCCGCTTTCTCAAGCTGATCCATGATGCGAGCGGCTTTGTTGTAACCAAGTGACATTTTGCGTTGCAAGTAGCTCGTACTAGCTTTGCCTGCGGCGATGACACAGTTAACTGCCTCGTCAAATTCGGGGTCGCGAGCCCCGCTTCCTGATCCTCCATCATCCCCCGCTATATACTTCTCCGTAACTTCTTCTTGGTATTTCACTTCACCAGCATCAGTCTTTTTTAAGTACTCAATTAAGGCCCTGACTTCACTATTATTGACGAAAGTTCCTTGGATACGAGTGGGGAGGGGGCGATCGGGTGGGACATAGAGCATGTCTCCTCGACCCAATAATTTTTCGGCCCCAGGACTATCGATGATAACGCGAGAGTCGATCATACTTGCAACATTGAAAGCAATACGAGTGGGGATGTTGGCTTTGATCAAACCTGTAATAACATTAACGGAAGGACGTTGGGTGGCGACAATTAAATGTATTCCGGTTGCACGAGCCATTTGAGCGAGGCGAACAATTAAATCTTCAACTTTAGTCGGTGCGGTTAACATAATGTCGGCCAACTCATCAATGACAATGACTATATATTCCATGGCAGTAAAGCCCGAGAGTTCATTATATTCTTCGATATTGCGCGCGCCGACTTCGGCAAACATTTTGTAGCGTTTATCCATTTCTTTGGTTGCCCAAGTCAAGGCAGCAATAACTTGATCGGTATTGGTGATCACGGGAGTAAGTAAGTGAGGAATGCCGTTATAGGGGGTTAGCTCGACCCGCTTGGGATCAACCATGATGAAACGAAGCTCTTGGGGGGAGTTGCGGAAAAGAAGAGTAGTAATAATCGTATTAATACACACTGATTTACCAGATCCAGTTGAGCCAGCGACGAGGACATGGGGCATTTTTTTGATGTCAGCAATGGCGGGATTGCCCGAGACTCCAAGCCCGAGACCAACTGCGAGGCGTGACTTTTCTTTTTTCATATCGGGATGGGTGAGAATCTCTTGCAAGGTCACATATTCGGGCGAGCGATTGGGGATCTCAAGACCAACGAGATTGCGACCAGGGATTGGAGCTTCGATACGAATTTGGCCAGTTGGGGCAGCGAGAGCAAGGGCCAGATCGGTAGCGAGACCCTTGATTTTGCTAAGTTTGGTACCCTCAGCAATACGAATCGCGTATTGAGTAACAGCTGGGCCACCATTAACCTCAGCAACTTTGGCGCGGATACCAAAGGAGTCGAGCGTACTTTCGATAATGCTTGCATTTTCTTTGATATCTCCTCGGTCAGCTTTGGCTCCTTTATCGGCGGACAAAAGGGAAATTGAGGGATATTTCCAGATTTGGGTACTCCCCTCCTTGTGAGAATCGGAGAGTAAGTCGAGATCATCTTTGACAGGTTTTTTGGGTGGGGTGGCAGGAGCAGAAGTAGAAGGAGTATTAATTTTCATGGGAGTATCGGGAATACTGTTGCCAATATTAATCTTGGTTTGAACCGGGGCATTTTTGAAGGTATCTTTGGTGCTAGATTTGGAAGAGAACAACCAAGAGAATAATTTGGGAATCAAACCAAAGACGGAGCTTAAACCGAGAACAAATTCTTCGAGTGGAGTGTTGGTGATAATCATAATGCCGATAACTATTACAGCGAAAAAGATGATGTTGGCACCAGTAGTCGTAAAGAGGGCGGCAAGGGCGGAGCCAATCTGAGCCCCAAGAACACCCGCCTCGGTCATACCTAGTCCGCCGAGGAAAAAGAGAGTCCCACCCAAAAGCAGACTAGGACTGGCAATGGCCCATTTGAGCGAAGTCATCATGAGACCCATGGAGATAAAGAGGAACGGTAAGATCAGCATGGTCCAGCCAAAGGCACGAAACATGACGAGATAGATCTGATTGAGCAAGACGCCAGAGCGAGTGAAGCTGAGCATGGTAACAATAGCGAGAAGGAGAAATAGTACGGCGACGGTACTATAAATTATCTCTTTGCGGAGCTTAAGCTTAAATGGATTTTTGCGTCTCCCACGTCTTGACATGGTCAATCCTCGATAATGATCGGGACTACCAGAGGGTTTTTGCCTATATGTTCTACAAATAAGCGACTAACTTCTTTGGCAATCTTATCTTTACTATACAACTTATCTCTGGAGATGTCTCGTTTGTTGAACGAACTAAGGAGGGATGACTTAATTGCTGACATGGTGGCAGGATCAATAAACTTGGTGATCCCCTTGGGGATCAGGTCGACATCAAGTACGTTTTCGTGAGTAGAGAAGAGAGCGACAACAACCCCCTCCTGGAACATCAGTTTGCGATCCATAATGGGTTTGTCAGAGCGAGTAATCTCTCCACTTTCGACATAGACAGTTTTGATGTCAATCGCCTCACCAAAGTGGACGTTGCTATCGTTTTCGATGATTATGGGTTGATTTTCACTCCGCAAGATATGGTCAGGAGCTATACCCATTTCGCTCGCTAATTTGGCGAACTGAATAGTGTGCCGATGAGTGCCACCTGTGCCCATCACAAATTTGGGCTTGGTGAAGGCCATGAGCATTTTGATCTCGTTGGCGGAGGCGTGACCGGAGACGTGAAGGTCGTCGGCGATATCAGAGTAAGAAACCGTTAAACCGAGAGTGCTTAACATGTCGATTAAACGATAGACGTTATTCTCATTGCCAGGAATGGGGTCGGCCGAGAAGACGACCTTGTCCCCTGGATCAAGCTTGACGGATTTGTGCTCGCCTGAAGCCACCTTTTCGAGACTACTACCGAGTTGACCTTGAGAGCCGGCAATGATTAAACACTGCTCATCTTTGGGGAAGTTTTTGATCTTATGCTTGTCAACAACGACGCGAGGGGGAATTTTGAGGAATCCTAACTCGGTTGCGACCTTCACATTACGCTCAACGGAGAAGCCGATAAAGGCAACTTTGCGATTGTGACGACGGGCGACCCAGAGAGCTTGTTGAATGCGGCTAATGTTACTACTCATGGTGGTCACAACTACGCGCCCGGCGACATCTTTGAATTCGCGCTCAAAACTTTCTTCGACGATACTCTCAGATAGGGAGTAGCCGTCTTTCTCTCCCCTAAGACAATCGGACAAAAGTAGGGTGACACCTTCGGCTCCGGCTCTGGTCATACTACTAACATCAGGGAGCTCTTGGCCCACTGGAGTCCAGTCGAATTTGAAGTCGGATCCATGGTAGATGTTGCCGTAGGGAGTCTTGATAATTAGATGTTTGGTGTCGGGAATACTGTGAGTGACAGGGATCATTTTGACTTCAAAGACTCCGAGTTGGATGGGTTGCCTGTCCCCGACCACGTTAATCATTTTGGAATCGATCTGAAACTCGCGGAATTTTTCTTTGAGCAAGCCTGCCACTAATTTGCCACAGTAGATGGGGATCTGCTCACCAAGCTGAGGAATAATAAAGGGGAAGCCACCAATGTGGTCTTCGTGACCGTGGGTGACGACGAAACCTCTGATTTTGCTAATTTTTTCTTTGAGATAAGTAATGTCGGGGATGGTTAGGTCGACCCCGGGGACACCCTCTTCGGGGAACCCCATACCGCAGTCAACGATAAAGATGTCGTCGGCCGACTCGTAGACATACATGTTGTCGTGGACGTTGGGCATCCCACCGAGGGGGATAATTTTGATAGGTTGTTTGTTAGATAAAATGTTCATATTGTTTCCTTTGTTAATTTGTAAATTGAAAGGTAGAGAGGATTTGATCAAAAATATTGATTTGCTCCTGGCTGATTAGTCCTGGTTTTCTGTTTGGATCTTGTTTTTCTGAACTCAATAGCTCTTGCGGAAGCTCCCAAAGCTCAATAATAAAATACTTAGATTTATTTGGGTATTTTATCTCATATTTTACGTATGATTGAGGCGTGGAACCTCCAATACCACCTATCCATCCAGAGACCTTAGTGGCTTGTAAATTATCCCCTAGCTGTATATTTGTTGAAGAGTCAACTACTGGGCAATCACCATGACACTGCACATGATTGTAATTTGATTCATACCAAATAATATTTTTATTAAGAAGGGGTCGTTCACCAATAGACGATAATTGGAATGCTGATGGGTAGCGGAATTGATATGCTTGAGCGGGATCAGTGAATATATTCCAATTCGCAGTGGGGTCAGCTGAGGATGAGACAACAATTGAGGGAGCGGGGGTTGGGGAGGGGGGAAGTTGGGCACGGAGGGAGCGGGACTGGAGGTAGAGATAACCAGAGATTGAGGCGAAGATGAGGACGAGGAGGGTGAGAATGATCGGAAAAAATGGAGATTTTGGGGGTTGGGGAGCGGGAATGATGGGAGGAGCTGCGGGAGTAGGTATTGTGGGGATTGGTTGAGTATTTAGTGTTGATTGAGTGTCCATGAGTAGCCTTTCTATAATTTAATATTCGCTTGGCGAATGATGCTGGTTAAAGTTTTTCTTTTTAATTCTTTGTTGTGCATAGGGACGGTAGTACGTAGACGACTATCGGGATTTAATAAATGGAGGTGGCTACCAACTTGCCGGACTTCTTCGAAACCATTTTTCTTTAATATTTTGACCAATTCTTTGGGTTTGAGGACGGGCAATTTGGGCATATTTTAGATATAGGCAACACCCCTACTACTAAAGCTAACATCAATCGGGGCACTAAAAGAAACGGCGTCGGTCTCGGGGAGTAATTCTCCAGCGTCACGCAAAACTTGAAGATATCCTTTGATGGCATCTTTGGCGTTGTGGAGTGCCTCTTCGTAGGTATCACCCTCGGTAACTAACCCTGGGAGTTTGGGAACGGTCACGGTAAAACCACCCTCTTCGCAGGGGTCAAAGATCGCTTGGTAGCGTAAGATTTGGGTTGTTTTTGTATTGGCCATGTCTTGATTATAGCAGAGGAATAATTATTAATTTGTGAATTGGAAGGTGGAGAGGATTTGATCAGCAATATCTTTCCGTGCTGGATTGGTTGAGGCATAAATTTCGAGAAATTTTTTATTTGGTAAGTGAATTGAATATATTTCGAATGGTATATTATCTGGGGAAATTTTTGTAACTTGTAGACCATTTAATCTAATCTCTTGTTTTAGCTTGCTCCATTGGTCATATGTGGGCTCGATCTGTGAAATTTGAAAATCAATAATGCGCTCCTCATACGGACTCTCTGAACCTGATTTATATATATGAAATCCATACGAGTCAGAACTAGCGGGAGAACTACCATCTGCCGCAATTGCTTCTGTTAGCAATCCTGCAGGATATTTAATAGTAAAACCAGAATTGTTCGTGTATGAAATCCAATCGGCGGTTGGATCAAGGGACGGTTGAGGGGTCGATGAGGGAGTGATAGCTTGAGAAGTGGGAAGTTGGGAGCGGAGGGAGCGGGACTGGAGGTAGAGGTATCCGGAGATAGAGGCAAAGATTAGAACGAGGAGGGGCAGGATGATAGGAAGGAGGGGGGATTTTTGAGGTTGCGGAGCAGGGATGATGGGAGGAGCTGTAGGGGTAGGTATTGTGGGAATGGGTTGAGTGTTTTGTGTTGGTTGGGTGTCCATGATTAGCCTTTCAAAAATACTAAGTTATATCTAGTGTAGCATTACTTGTAGTCACTAATGTGAATGACGTGGGGAAAGTTAGTTTTTGCGATAAATTTGCGATCGGCAGTAACTAGCTTACATTTATTTTGCTTGGCAAGCTGTGCATATAGCATATCGTAAAAGCTAGTTTTATATTTCTTGGCAAATTGAGCGCTCTTAGTAATTAGTTTGAAATCAGTCTTGAGTATATTTAATTGAAATGATTCGATTAGTTTGAGATTATTAACGATTGTTTGTTGGGATATTGGAGTTTTTGTGGCTAAGGTATTGGATATTTCATAATAAAATAATTCGGGAATATAAATTCTCTCTGTTTCTGACAAGTGCCTGGATAAAAGATTTTTTGCAATTTCTTCGTACTCTTCTTTGGGGAGGATGCATTTCACTAAAACTGAAGTGTCTACAACAATCATTGTTCGTATCTCATATCAATAACTGCCTGAGTTAAATTGATGCCTTTCATGTATTTTGCGTTCTCTTGAGCTAATTTCTTCATGTCTGCAATTATTTTTGACACTCTTGATTGAGTAGTCTTTTTTTTGTTATTAGCTAATTTTTGATGAACAAGAGAGGTGAAACTCATGCGCTTATTTAACGCCTCTGTTTTGAGAGCCATGTAAAGATCCTCGGGAAAGCGCATATTCGTGGTGACAAAGTGTTGTTGAGTATTCATACGCACAATTGTACATATGTACAATGATCAAGTCAAGATTAGTAGGCTTTCATATAAGTTTTGTAATTGGACATGTCGACTTTCACGCTAGCCGTTTTACCCTCGACGATTTCGCGGGCGACGCGGCGAGTCAGGGCGGCAATGGTGCGCTGGAGGGTACGGATACCGGCGTCATAACCAAGCGGGCGAGCGACAACTGGCCAGACAGCTTCGTCAATCACGAGTTGTTGGGGCAAGAGTCCGGCATCTTTGAGCGCTTTGGGGAGTAAGTACTCACGACTGATATGAATCTTCTCTTCATCGCTATAACTAGGCATCTGGATAAGCTCGAGACGATCTAGGACGGCGGTTGCGACGTTGGTGGTATTGTTGGCGGTGGCCACAAAGAGGACTTGAGAGAGGTCGAGGGGATAATCGAGATAATGATCAAGAAAGCGATTGTTCTGGGTGGGATCGAGGAGCTCAACCAAAACACCCATAATGTCGGCCCGTTCTTCTGCCCCTACCCGATCAATTTCATCGAGCAAGATAATCGGGTTCATACTCCCGGCGTCGCGAAGAGCTTTGACAATGGCGCCAGGCTCGGCCTCGGCGAAGAGGCGGGATTTGCCTCGTAGATCACGAGCACTGCCCAAGCCACCAAAGGGAATACGAGCAAATTTGCGACCCAGAGTCTCGGCGAGACTGTAGGCAAAGGTAGTTTTGCCAGTACCAACCAAGCCAACTAGAAAGACGGCGGGAGCGTGAACACTAGTCTCTCCACCCTGATCCATACGAAGTTTGATGGTGGCAAGATATTCCAAAATGCGATCCTTGGTCTCTTGCATGCCATAGTGAGTCTTGTTCATGTTGGCGGATGCGGCGACGATGTCGAGCTGATCTTTGGTATAAGTCCCCCAAGGAATACTAGTGATCCACTGAATGTAATGGGCGGAGCGATCATACTCGGCGGAGTAGACGCCGGTGTTGACCATGCGGTTAAGTCTGGTGAGCATCTCCTCGGCTTTGGCTCGGAGATCTTCGGGCAATTGAACCGCGTCGATTTGAGTCTTTAGCTTAACTAGTTCTTCGGAAAATGCGGAATGTTGAATATCGGGCATATAGATCAAGTATACATTAGTTAGGGGACGATGCGGACTAGCATGCCGACGGGAGAGAGATCATAAATTTCTTTGGAGTCTTTGGGTTCCATTGCAACACAACCACCGGTCATTTTGTCACCGATGTAGTAGCCGTGGTTATAGATGGGTTTCCCTTTTTTATCTTTGCTTGCATAGGCAATTTCGTGGAGACCCAGACTGGCCCCTAATTTGTTAATGTAAGTAAAACCCATCCAATAAGGCATCCAAACGTTATAAATATTGGAGAAGGCAAGGGGGGCTTTGTTTTGAATCGAGTAATCACCGACTGGAGTGGGATAGTCGATGCCGGTCGAGATCCGATACTCTTTATACAATGAGTTGTTGATAAAGAAATACATTTTTTGCTGAGAGAGGTCGACCTCAAGATATCGACCCGCAAGCTCGCCACTACTGGTTGGACCATCATCGACCCCTAGGACAGTGGGAGTGGCATTCTCGTGAAAGCGAGAGCTGATGGCAGCTAAAACATTTTGGTAGGTAGCCTCAGGATTAAAGTATTCTTTTTGCTTTTTGGTTAAGACATTGTTGAGATAGTTAAACAAAAGGTCCTTATCGATTTGAAGCGGGGTAGCGAGAGAGTTGGTAGGAGGAATGATAAGGGAGCGAAGAAAAGAGGAGGGTAGTTCGAGAGGGGTAAAGGTACTCCCCTCTTTGAGGGAGATTGTCAGAGGAGAGCGATAAACCTGATTAAGACGAGCATTGTAAGCCTCGACGGCTACGGAATCGGTGTCGGCAAGGAGGAGACCTAGAGTTTGGTTGTAGGAGAGTTTGGGGGAGGGTGAAGGGAGCATTTTAGTAGGTGCAGTGGATGCAGTAAGTGCAGGAGAAGCAGTGGGAGGAGTAGATGGAAAGTAAGATAAGGCTTGATAGGAGCCATAGCTAAAGACAAATATTAGAAGAATGGCGAGAAATGGAGACAATAATTTCATTGGGTTGTGGCACTAGCGGAAGCAGTAATTGGTTCAAAAGTTATGACAATATCATCCATCTCTTTGATGATGGCGGAGTCGTATTTGGCGGGAACATAATATACGATTCCACCAAGCTGGGTTGGAGTTTCGAAGTAAGAGGAAGTATCTTGTTGTTGACAGAAATAAAAGGTCGATTTCTCACCTTCGTTTTTGTTAAAGTAGCGACGCATGATGCCCCCAACTGTGGTATTAAACTCGGTATATTCTTTGGTGCGGAGATCGCCTGAGCTACCTTGAAAGGATGGACTATCTTTGAAAAGACAAACAGCACCACCAACAGCCGCTTGAGCAATACTAATTTCATAGTTATTGCGGTAGATAGAGATGGTGAGATTGCCTTTATCAACAGACTCTTTGACTGCCCAAGATTGAGGGTGGGTGAAGTGAATGGGGGGATAATCAAGCCCGTCAACGCGGCTAGTATCATATGGTTTCCATTCTTGACCAAGCCCAGTAGTACTGGTGAGCTCAAAAGTCGAGAGGGCGCTACGGTAATCGCGGAGCAGACTTTCGCTACTAATCGCATTTTTGCCGTTACTGGGGAGGAGAGAGAAGACATAGATTTTGTCTTGAATTTGAATATAAGTAATGACGGGTTGAAGGGTAGTTTTGGTCCAGGACTCGAAACGCTCATAACCATCATATGCCCCCACCCTAACTGAGTTGGTTTTGGTGGAGGTGCGACCGTCGGTAAGAGAATCAAGGTACTCATCAAGAGTTCCGGTTGGAGCGGGAAAGCTAGAAATAGTCATCACGGCTTGAGCGTCTGTTTGGATAACGAGAGCTCCGGATTGATCGGGAGTTGTTTCGACCACGCTCCATTTGGGGGGAAGGCTGAGTTTGTAGAAGTGGGGAGCGTTGAGATAGGTGATAAAGCCGTCAGTTTTGATTGTTTCGGAGGTGGAGTTGGTGAGAGTGGGTGAGCTCTGGCGGTTGCGACTCAGAATTGAGCCGGCGAGAGCGAGGGTTAAGAGAATGACAGCAACACCGCCGAAAATGTAGAGGAGCTTGGGGGGTGTTTTGGGGGCGAAACTCTTTAGCTTGTCTAGGGGAGAAGAGTTAGTTGGTGGCTGGATGTCGGGAGCAGGAGTTGGCACAGCGGACTGATAGACAGAGTTATCCATGGATTTATTGTAACATCTCTCTCTACTTACCTGCGAGGACGGAAGCCACCGCGATCACCGCCACGGCGGTCACCACCACCAAAGCTGTGGCGAGGCCCACCAAAGCCACCACTCCTGGGTTCGCGAGGAGCCTCGGGCTTGAGTTGATCAAGTGGGACCATCGAGAGGTCTACCCTACCCTGATCATCCACTCCCTTGACCCAAACGTGGACAGTGTCACCCTCTTTGACGAGGCTTCCAGCGTCTTGCACATACTCGGTGCTCATTCTGGAAACATGGACTAAACCCTGTTTGCCGGGAGCAAATTGGACGAAGCAACCGTAGCCCTCAACACGAGTAACGGTACCATCATATTCTTCGCCTGCCTCAGGGACATGTACCATGCCCTTGATCCAGTTGACGGCTTTGTCCATACCAGCGGGGTCGACACCGCTCACGGTGACTTTGCCCACACCAGTACTATCATCAATATCAACCTGTACTTCGCAGGTCGACATGATAAGTTTGATGTTTTTGCCTCCTGGGCCAATGATTTCACCAATTTTGTCGTTGGGGATCTCAAATTGGACGATCTTGGGAGCATATTTACTTAGTTCTTTACGAGGTTCGGGGATGGCTTTGAGCATCACTTCCATGATCTCGAGACGAGCATCTTTGGCTTGAGCCAAAGCTTGGGTTAAGACCTCGAAGCTAATACCGCTGACTTTGATATCCATTTGGAGGGCGGTGATACCTTCTTTGGTGCCAGCTACTTTGAAATCCATGTCTCCGACATGATCCTCAATTCCAGCGATGTCAGTCAAAACGACAGATTTTTTACCATCAGTCATTAAGCCCATGGCAATGCCAGCAACTGGTTTTTTAAGCGGAACACCGGCGGCCATCATGGACATACAAGAACCACAGACACTAGCCTGGCTGGTACTACCATTACTACTCATAACCTCAGATACGACGTGAATCGTATAGGGGAATTCGAGCTCGGTCGGAAGAACGGGGACGAGAGCGCGCTCAGCGAGAGCCCCATGACCAATTTCGCGGCGACCGGGAGCGCCGAAGCGACCAGTTTCACCACTGGCGTAGGGGGGCATGATGTAGTGATGCATGTAACGCTTAACAGTCTCACTCTCCATACTTTCGATGATTTGGCCAAGAGAAGGAGCGCCAAGAGTGGTAATAGAGAGAACTTGAGTCTGACCACGTTTAAACATAGCGGAGCCATGAGGGCGAGGCAAGATATCAATCTCAGCAGCGAGTGGGCGAATCTCGGTAGTCTTTCTACCATCAATGCGGACGCCGGTATTAATTGTTTTGGCGCGAGTCTCCTCACCCAAAATGTCGTGGACGATTTCGGCGAGTTGCTTGCCATCAAGTTGCTCAGCGTAGCTATCTTTGAGCGCATCAACAAAGGATTCAACAAGTCCATCTTCGCAGTTGGGAGTACCCAAACGAGCGGCAATCTCTTTGCGAATCTTTTTATCCACTTCGGCGCGGAGCTCGGCAGGAACCGTCTCTTTGGTATTGAAAACGAGCTTTTCTTTGCCGACGGCTTTGCGGAACTCTTCGATCACAGCGACGATTTTTTTGATTTCGTCATGAGCAAAAGCGAGCGCCTTTAAAGCGTCCTCTTCGGTTACTTCACGGGCTCCGGCTTCGACCATTACGATCGCATCCTTACTTCCGGAAACGACGAGATCGAGTTGAGATTTTTCACGATCCTCATAGGTAGGATTGGCAACAAAGTTGCCGTCAATCATGCCAACACGAACGCCAGCAATAGGACCCTCCCAAGGAATGTTACTAATGTGAAGAGCGGCAGAAGTGGCAACGAGAGCGGGCATATCGGCATCATTGGCGCCGTCAGCGGAAAGCACTGTTGCGATTACCTGAACATCGCGCTTCACATTTTTGGGGAATAAGGGGCGAATCGAGCGATCGATGATACGTCCTTTGAGAATGGCTTCGTCGGAGGGACGGCCATCGCGCTTAACCCAGCGACTACCTTTGATTTTCCCACCAGCGTAGAGCTTTTCGGCGAAATCAACAGATAAGGGGAAGTAGGAAAGAGTGGTATCACTCTTGCCCATCACGGTTGTGACATGAACGACGGTCTCGCCATAGGTGACGAGGACGGCGGCGTTAGCCTGTTCGGAAAATTTTCCGTACTCTAAAATAAGATCTTTGCCACCCACCTGGGCGACGACTTTGGTACTTTTCATGAAATTTTAGAACTGGAACTCCTACTTAGTGAGTCCGAGGGTCTTGACTAGGGCACGATAGCGATCTTCGACACTACTTCTCAAATAATTGAGCAAGCGGCGACGTTTTGAGACCATTTTCAGTAGCCCGCGGCGAGAATGATTGTCCTTCTTGTGAACCTTCAAGTGCTCAGTGAGCTCCTTGATCCGCTCAGTTAGAAGCGCAATCTGCACCTCGGGAGATCCAGTGTCTCCTTTCGTTGTTGCAAACTTTTTAATAATTTTGGTTTTGTTATCAGTTTTTAGCATAGCTAGGTGTGGATTATAACGGATAAGGAGGAATCTGGCAATCATCTAATTACTAATAATTACTAATTCGCTATTCTCGCCTGCTAAAGATAGTCTAATTAGAGATAATTTTCTTTGAATCTTTCAAAACTATCAATCGATGCAAAGTTTAACTCGTAGTTATGCATATCAACTTTATCAAGCCTTACCGAATCTATGCCTATGGTCTGCAATTTGTCGTATGTAACTAATTGACCAACGGGTATTTTTAATAGATCTCTCAATAACCAATTGCCTAATTTCTTGTTTGGATAAGACATTAGTGCCTTGTCGTGGTCTTGACACATTTTTGCTTTAATAATCTCACCATTTGGTAGTTTAATATTCATTATTTCATCTCTTGATGGGAAAAAGTCTGGATATTTCGCATGCACGCTTGCTGGTACTGGAATATATATCTCATCTTCATTTCGATCTCTACCGCCTGCGTTCCATTGGTTCAACCCGCTCTTTTCGTAAACTACCTTATTATTGCCATAAAGAGGTAAATATACCGTCTGAATGATCCGCTCATTTTCAAAGAGTAAGCCATCAGTACCAAATAATTTACCTAACTCTTTAAATGGGTCTGCCAGAATATCAATACTAATTTCATGTGCGACAGGCTTTGACGTAAATCTTTTCGTAAGAGTGCTCTTGGATATCAGAAAGGAATAATCATTTTTGTCATCTTTGAAACTAACTGAATTATTGTTTACCTTAACATTGTTAATCTTATCTATGTTTATCAAGTTCATTTCTTCTTCGTAAATTAGAAACTTGTCTTTATCCCTTATTACACAATGATATATTCCACTCTCTAGACTATGGGTGCGATTGGTAAACTCGATCCTTGCATTACGTAACTCAGAAATCCTTCTTATCATTTTTTCTGGATTTAAGTCTGAATAGGATGATCTATCCCCATTAAACTCAGCTACTTTTTGATAACTTTTTCCATTGCCAATCAAAAACGTTTTTAAACCTATGCCGAGTGATCCTTTTTTTGCATCAGCGGAAAGATCACCTCTTGAGAGATCTTCGGCGTTAAATGCTTTGCAAAATACTTTTTCGGCGACCCTGTAATATAGGTAGGGTACAGCTGAATCGGAGAACAGTTTGGATAAGCTACCGGCAATTTTGAGAAAATTTTCATACTCTATTATTTGATTGTTTTCTTGATTGTGAATAAACATGATGTTATGTTACTGCTTTTTTCATATTTAGCGCAATTCTTTCTACTACAGGCACACAGACAGAGTTTCCAAATTGTTTATATAGAGCGGAGTCGGCTATTTTTGGTAACTTGTAATTCTTTGGGAAACCCTGAATTCGAGCGCACTCGAGTGGGGTTAATTTTCTGATCCCTAACTGATCTTTAATTATCGGCACATTGTGACCGCCCATTCCCATATTTGCAGTAAGTGTTGGACATACTCCTTTTTTGTTTTCGCGAACATATTGTCTTCGCCATTGGTAGACTCTACCTTGTCTAACAGAGCCCTTTAATTTTTCATATAACGGCTTTCCATTATAGTAATATTTATCTTCTACTTCATCTTCTAACAGATCTTCAACTTTTGTTGTTAAGGGGATAGGATCGGGAAATTCGAACTTGTTAATGCTATTTTGATCTAAAAACCCAACTATATATATTCGCTCGCGGTTTTGGGGAATATTCCCATACTCCATACTATTTAAGACTTTACTTTTTAGATGGTAGCCTAAATCTAATAATTTTTTTTCAATTATTTTGTAGGTTCTCCCTCCATCGTGAGATTTTAAATTTTTGACATTTTCAAGCATGAATCCAGATGGCTTTCTAGCTTCTAGTATCCGAGCAATATCAAAGAACAAATTCCCCCTTCCTTTTTCATCATCAAACCCTTGTCTATGCCCAGCAATGGAAAACGCCTGACAGGGAAAACCTCCCAATAGAAAATCAAAGTCTGGTAAGTCGTCGATTGCTAATACCCTAATATCTTCAACTACGAGCTTAGAGTCTTTAAAATTAATATCATAAGTTTCTTTACATTTTGGCTCAAAATCATTTGCAAACACTGTATTGAATCCAGCATTCTCAAACCCCATCCTAATACCACCAACCCCAGCGAATAAATCAATGGTTCGGAGCTTGCTCCTATGATTCGAGTTCGATATTTCTGGAGTATTATTAATATTTCGGATAACTTGAATTACAACTCCACGTATTTCTACCTCATCTCTGTAGAAAGGAATCATTGTTTGGTTGCATGGTTGTAGTTTGAATTTCTTCTTTTCGCGATAGATTTTTTTTAATGTTGCTTTGTTATCGTCAATGATTGCGACTACGGTTTGGCCATTTTCAGCTACGCTTTGTTTTTTGATGACTACGATATCGCCATCAAAAATACCCTCATCTATCATGCTATCGCCAATCACCTTAAGTGCGTAATGATTTTTCGCGTTAGATACTACATTGCTAGTTGTTTGAACGATACCGATTGGGTTCTCATATACGTCTATTGGTATGCCGGCTGCAATAGAACCAATAATTGGTATATCTATAATTGTTGTTATCTCTTTGAGTGGGATAATTCCTCTGGAAGAGCCATCGTTTTTTTCTAAGAAACCTTTTTCCTGAAGAGTATTGAGGTGAGCATGTATAGTTGATAACGCTCTAAGTTTTAGGGACTTTCTGATTTCATTAATAGTAGGTGCTATCCCGTTCTCAGATAAGTATTTTTTGATAAAGTCGTAAACTCTTTTTTGTTGTTTGGTTAATGTATTACTTTTTGATTTATTCATAGTTTCTTTCGCTGCAATTTAAATTTATACGAAATTATTACGAAATGCAAGGCGATTTCTTGTGGTAATACTTGCGATGAAATAGCGCCATCATACCAAGTAGTTTACTTAATTCTCTTTTGTTTCTCTGGTAATTCGTAACCGACTTTGGCAAGCCAGCGTTTGAGAGGTTCGGCTTTGGGACTGGGGACGGACTGGATGATGCGTAAGATGCCCTCAGTATTGGCACAATCAGTCTCTCGCATCTTGCCATCCACTGCCCTAAGTTTGAACCGGTGACAATTCGTCACCACTTCACTCCCTTCATTTCGTAGTCTTTCTGCAAGTTTGTTCCAGTACTTCCTGGCTGTTAAGTCATTGGCTTGTTCAGTCAAAACTTGAATTATATCTATTACCGAAAACCACAACTCACCATTTTGCAAAATCTGCCTAATCTGTTTACCTTGAAAAATGGCTAACCTGTTCTCATCCATGCTTTATTTATAAACCAAATACTACCCGAATGCAAATTTGTATTTAATAAACCTGGTTGTGAGTGCCTACATCATAAAGAACGATGTTATCCCTATCCAAGCCATAAACCACTCGATAATCGCCTGTAATTGAGAATGAGCGTTTGCCTATCATGGTCCCGGTTAATCCGTGATCGTCTAGCATTGGATCGTTAGGGTTAATCAGAAATAGTTCGAATCTCTCGAAATACTTTGATGATAGTTTGAAATTATTAAGAATACGGACTTTAAAATGCTTTTTGAAAAGACGAGAATGTTTAATCTTTTTTGACATATCCCAATTGTTGCATAAGCTCTGCAACACTACTAGCTGTCTCAAAATTTTTACCCTCTGCCAGATCTTTATCCATTTGATTATATCGTTTAATAGCTTTGGCGGAGAGTTGGATGGGTGCTGGCTCAGTGTAAATACCGATACTGGTAGTGCCTTTGGCGAATTTACTCAAGAATACACGCACAACTTCTTGCAAACTGGAAAATCCCTGGCTTATAGCCATGGCGTATGCCTGATCACGAAGATCGGTGGTGAGGGGGATTTGGACTACTGTGCGACTCATATGCATACAATTGTAATGTTTTGGTATGCGGATGTCAAACTTAGAAGAGTCCGCGACAAAATGTCACGACCTTAAACTTAATACGAGTACAAATTTATTTCGCAGAGCTATATATCTTTGGTTTGGTCCAGTCCGCCTGAGGGGTGGATGAGGGTGCAGAAAGTTCCGAACTTTTTGGAAGTTCGGAACTATGGGGAACGGGAGCCCCCTCATCAACAATTGGCATGTTGGCGACGATCTTGGCTTCTTTGGCGGGAATGGTTGAGGTCTGGCGACGAGCTCCAGTGCGGTAGAGAACAGCCAAAGCCTCGAAGGTGTCAGCCGTCATGTTGGGAGAGCTTAAACCATTGGTTGCTGCTTCGATCCCAACCATTAGATTGTTGGCAATGTCGATATCAAGCGGGAGCGCAAGTTCTTTGAGAAGCGCGGTCACAAGCTCAGAGTTGCTACTAGAAGGGTCGGTTAGGTTGATGCTGCCAAAGTTGCCAACTTGATTGCTGATATTGGCAATAGGAGATCTGCTAAAGAGTTCGATTTCTTTCTCGTAAAGTGCACCAACATCTTTGAGATCGGCGGCGCCGATTACAACAACGAGGTCGGCCGCAGCACCAGAGTAAGAGAAGATCACATCTTTGTCAGTGACCGGGGAACTACCTTCGCGGGGGTTAATCACCAGGTTGAGATGACCACCCTCGGTATTACTGGTAACTTTATCAATACGATCTTCGGGAACGTTAAGAGTAATTACTAAGTTGTTGCCACCGACTGAGGTCTCGATCTTGTCGAGGCCGACGATGTGAGAATCGCGAACGACAGGAAGAGTAGAGCTTACAATGTGGACGTTTTTGCCGGACTGCTTGAGGGAAAGATAGAAGGCAAGAGCGGCGGCAACGCTATCTTGATTAGCATTGCTACTAATCGTGATTAAAATGGAGGTGACTTCGGCAATTTTGGCTTTGAGAGCGTTAAGTTGATCTTGCATACCCTAATCATCAGTTTTTAATTTCTTATAGGGTATTATAACGTCCTTTTCCCGGATGTCAAGATTGGGGGAGAAAAAGACCCCACACTCGCTACCTGTGGCCACTTCTTTCACATCATTCTTCCCGATGCGGAGATTTCTGATTTTGGCTTCTTTGGTAACTTCACCTCTTTTGAGATGAATAGTGTCACCAACAGAAATCTTGCCTGAGTCTACCCGAGTACCACCAATGTGATCGCCGTTAATATCAAAGACTTTGAGTATTGTCCCCTGCCCTAGCACTTCTTCGTCGATGGTCGGCTCCATGAGTTTGAAAACCTTTTTCTCGATATATTCGAGGAGCTCGTAAATAATCTTGTAGGATTTGATAGTGACGCCCTCGGTCTCGGCGAGTTTCGTAACACTGCTTCCAACTTTCACTCCAAAAGCGAGAACAAGGGAGTTGGTGGTGCTAGCGAGCAAGATATCGCTCTCGGTGACATCGCCGGTACTCGCGCTAAGGAGATTGATTTCGGAGGCGAAACTACCCTTAAGAGCTTCGAGAGAGCCAATGGTGTCGGTGCGAAGGATGATATTGAGATGGGGGGTGGAGGGATCAAATTCTGTGGATTGCAAGGGCGAATGATAATTCGCCACTACAGGAGTAGAAATCGAGGTTATTATTTCTCCAACAGCGGGGACGTCTTTGAAGCCAAGAATCTGGATGGGAGTACTAGGAAGGGCTTGTTTAATTTGAGATCCAGTGTAGTCGATTAAGGCGCGGACTTTGGTCTCTAAGGTCCCGACATAAATAGTGTCACCAACATTCATTGTTCCTTCTTTGACGATGGCAGAGACCAAGGCACCTCGCTTGGGATCGAGCTGGGACTCGATGATGGGGGCATTAAGGGGAGATTGATTTTTACTCTCCAGCTCTTCGAGCTCAGAGAGAAGAAGGATAGTCTCGAGAAGTTGATCGACATTTTTGCCTGTTTTGCCAGAGATTAAGACAAAGGGAGTGTTGCCACCATAACCTTCGACGAAAACTTGATGCTCGGTCAACTGTGCCTTGGGGAGTTCGGGGTTGGCTCCTTCTTTGTCAATTTTGTTGATCGCAACGACAAAAGGAATGCCAGCTGCTTGGATATGCTTGATCGACTCGATGGTTTGGGGCATAACGCCGTCATCGGACGAAACTACCAAGACGGCAATATCAGCGACACTCGCGCCGCGCGAGCGCATTTTGCTGAAGGCGGCGTGGCCGGGAGTATCAATAAAGGTTAGGAGCTTGTCCTTGAAGGTAGCTTGGTAGGCACCAATACTCTGGGTAATACCCCCTGCCTCTTTCGCGGCGATATGAGCCTTGCGGATGTAATCGAGCAAAGTTGTTTTGCCATGATCAACGTGACCGAGAATTGCGACGATGGGAGGGCGGGTTTGATGGTTCATTTGATATGATTCCCCTTTAGGCTCTCTCTTCGTAAGATATCAAAATATATCATATCTTACAAGGAGAGAACCTGTAAAGTACGAGTATGTTATTTATTTTCGGATTCGCGCTCGGCGATGAAGCGGGCGGCTTTCTCGGCTTCTTCGCGGGCCATATCGGCCTTTTTGTAGAAGCGAGCAATCGCCTTGCCAGTCTCGACATAGGCGCGAGGATCTAGCTCATCAAGCTCGGCTTTGAGAGATTCGAGTTTGCTCTCAAGAGCTTTGACGGTTGTGATTTTTTGATCGAGTAGCGTGTTTCTAACTTTGCTACCGAGACCAAGTGAGTCGATCTCAAATTGCTCAGTACCAGTGACGCTCACTCCCTCGGCAGTGACACCTTTGATATCAATTTTGTAGCCAGTTAATTTGGCAGCAAGACGGGCATTTTGACCACCGCGACCAATGGCGAGACTGAGCTGATCATCGGGAACGGTGACTGTAACTTTGCGAATACTATCGTCAACAACAACATCGAAGCCTTCGGCAGGAGCCAAAGCAGCTTTGACATATTCGACAATGTTTTTGCTGTATTCGACAATATCAATCTTCTCGCCGTTGAGCTCGTTGATAACAGCCTGGACGCGAACGCCTTTTTGGCCGACGCAGGAGCCGACTGGATCAACCCCATCCTCATTACTTTGAACAGCAATTTTGGTGCGGTGACCAGCCTCGCGAGCAATCGCGACAATTTTCACACTGCCGGCGTTAACCTCGGGGACTTCGCGGGCAAAAAGCTCTTGCACCAATTCGGGGGCGGCGCGACTAACAATGATGGCCTGGCCCTTGTAGGTATCACGAATTTCTTTGATAAAGACGGCGATGCGTTGATTGAGGCGATAAAACTCATTGGGAATAGCCTCGTTCTGAGGCATGACGGCCTGGCCGCGACCAATATCGACGATCATGTTGGTGCCGTCGAAGCGAAGGACCATACCGGTCACCAAAGAACCGATTTTGTCAGCATACTCGGAAATGATGGCGTCTTTCTCGGCTTCGCGGACTCTTTGCATAATGACTTGTTTGGCAACCTGAGCAGCAATCCGACCAAATCCGGCGGGGGTCGCATCTTTACCATCTTTCTCGACGGTAATAGCGCCAGTTTCTTCGTTGACGTTTACAACGTAACCAATCAGAACATCTTCTTCGGCTAGTCCCAAATCACGCTTGAGAGCGGCGAGGATCGCAGTTTTAATTGCCTCGATCACGACTTTGGGATCGATGCCACGCTCGGCACAGATTTGATTAAGCGCTAACATAAATTCGGATTTGAGTTGAGACATAAAATTAAATGTACACAAATCTCAAATGCGCACAAATGTACACAAATGAGGGAACATTCTCCTTAATTTAATAAATATTTAAATTTACCGTTGAGTGCAAAAAAAGGTGGGAGACCCACCTTTACTCTTTCACTACAACAAATCTAATTGTAGCAGATTTACTGGAAAAATGACACAAGACGCTCCCAGAGGCGGGTATACCAGGGTTTGGGAGAGGAGACCTGTTTGATGTCAGAGGTTGAGGGCGGATGATAATCCGCCCCTACAGGAGAGGGAGAAATTATTGGTGATTTATCGGGACGACGGCGAGTCACGTTAGTATTGGGAGCGTCCTCGGCCTGCACAAGAGCAGGCCGAGAGACTATAAGTAAACTAAAAATTAAACTATAGAGAAGAATAATTTTTTTCATGTTTTAGAAAGAGAGTTTCTCTAGTAATAATTTAAGAGGATTTGTCTCGAGATTGGTGGTTGAAACGTCCCCAGTCTCTGCAGATACCTCAATTTTCTTGGCATACCTGGCACGGAAAAGTCCAAAAATCTTTTTTTCTTGATTGGTTTGCGCAGTATAGACTGCTTCACCCGCCTCATTAACAGTCAATTCTGGAGTAATATTTTCTGGCAAGACAAGGCCTTTCTCAGTTAATTTGGCAACTGCCTTATCGGGAAGAACTGTTACAGTTTTGGTGGTTCCATCTGGACGTGTAACTACAAGTTCGTTATTTTCGTTAATACTAATGGGGAGGTTGGTGCGAGTACGAACTTGATCCTTAGTTACTTCCATCTTCTTTGCTTGACCTGGTGCAGTAGCAGACCCTTGTTTAATCTCCATCATACTACCGTTTTTTTGCTCAATTTTTAGTGATTCTCCTTGGTTCATTTCCATGGTCTTGGTACGCACAGCGTTGCCTTTTTGATCCATGGTTTTTTGCTGAATCATCAACTTGTCTCCAGATTGTTCTAGTTGATATTGTGACTGATCCATGGTTTTGGTTTGAGTGCGCTGTTGTACGGCGGTGTCTGGAGTATTGGAACCTTGATTCATGTTGCTATTTTGCCCAGACCCAGCAGTATCAGATTTGCCCATAACATTGCTTATTTGAGAAATTGATCCAGTATTATTAATCAACCAATCAGCTTGGGCTGGAGTAGCTAGCAAGCCAAAAGCTAAAAGAGCAAATATAGAGACCAAAGCTATATTTTTCATAAATACCTCCTATTTAATATAAATTGAATGAGCGAGATTGTTCGTTTTTGTTGCCACGAGCATCTAAGATACGGATGGCGTAGGAGTGAGCGGAACCAGAATCGCCAGTGAAGCAGTAACGAGGAGTAGTGTAACTAACCCAATCTCCACCATCGACTTTTTGCTCAATTTTGAGATCGTTCACTGCTGTCACGTTGTCAGAGATATATTGTGGGAAAAGACAGGTGCCAGCATCGCCTTCGTTATTGGGACCAAGAAGGGTAAAGTTGGGGGCAATGTTGTCGGCAAGATTTTTGTATTCGAGACGAGCATAGTTATTGTTGAAGTTGGCCTCGGATAGAGATTTGGTGTTATTGATGTTGAGTTTGACGACATGAGTCCCAATATCGATACTGATATCTCGACAAAGGTCATAGAGACGACCCGCCTCTAGTTTGTCATACTGGGACAGAGTACCCTCATTGATAGTTTTGTCGTCGAGCGTCATGGTGTAGCCAACTTTGTCGCCAGCGATATCCTCGTTACTTACGATATGGAAACAGGCAGTTACGCGTGGGGACCAAGCAGATTTGACCTCGTCAAATTCGCCAATTTGAATACTAGTAAACTCACGATTGATTACGCGACCATCCCCCGCCCCTTCATCGATCGTCTGCTTGACATTAGCTGCGGGATTGCCGAAGCGGATGTCGAGATTGGGAAGGTTTACAGTAGGTGCAGTGGATGCAGTGGGTGCAGGAGTAGTAGTGGGACGAGGAGTGGATTTGGGGGTAGGTTTGGTTACCGCTTTGGTTGAGGTAGAGGGACTCGGCTCGAGAGAGGGTTCGAGCGAAGGTTCTGGTGTGGGAGTGAGAGTAATAAGGGGTGAGGGCGAGGCGTTGATTTCTTTTTTCAGCTTACTGAGATAGTAGGTGCTACCAAAGATGCCGGCAAGAAAGAGTACCACAACAGCTCCAAGGATCATGGGCACGATAGAGTTGTTTCTTGCTGGACGAGTGGGTAAGGGGGGAGTAGTCTCGAGCTCGGGAGGGACAATCTGAGAGCTAATCGAAGTGGGAGGAGAGTCATAAGTTTCAGACATTTTATTCTCCAAGAATGTCGGATAAGTCTTCGTCAGGAATGGAGGTCATGTTGAGATCCTTTTCGAGTGATTCGATGTCTGAACCAGTGCCAACAGACTGAGTTGATTCGTAGTTGTAATCTGATTCGGAAATGGGACTCGAGACTGGAGTTGGGGATGGGATCTTAGCATCTGTTGCTGCATCTTCGCGAGAAGGTAAGAGAGTACATCCTGAAAGAAGGAGCGATGCAAAAACAACGAAAACTATTTTGTGATACATATTATTTAAATGTATCACAAATCTTAGTTTGAAACAGCTTTGAGGGCCTGAAGAGTTGATTTGAGGGCATCGTTGACACTGCGATAGGCATCGTTGGCGGTTTTGACTAACGAGGTAATGTTCTCAAAAATTGTTTTGTCACTCTCGGTTGTTACAGCTTTGAGGGCGGAGACGGCTTGCTCTCCGGCAGCTTTGGCAGTAGCTAACTTGGTTTTGGCAGTACTTAGACTAGATTCAACTGTGGCTGTATCTTTGCCCGCGGTTTTGAGAGTGTTAATCCTAGTCTCAAAGCGAGAAATGATATTTTGAAAACGATTGTAGATAAATTGATATCTTTTTTCGAGTATGGTGGCACGAGCTCCCGCGCGCGCGACATTAAAGGTGCCACGTATGGCTTTGAGCTCGCTTCTTTGCTCAGTGCGAAGTTCTTTGCGCTCCTCTTTCATTTCGCCAATAGCGTCACGCCTCTCCTCACGAATCTCTTGGCGGACCTGGCGAATGTCGGAGGGGCTGGGGCTGGTCGAAGTTTCTTCGGCGTGAATGGTGGCGGGGAAGATGCAGGTCGCGATTATGAGGGTGAGAGATAGAATTTTTTTCATAGAATCCTTTCTTAATTAGATAACTATGCTTTGATTCTACGCTAATTCGACATCAAGTTCCTGAATGAGTTGTTTGGCACGGCGCGAGAGCTTTTCGGGGAGCATAACTTTGAGTTTGATGTATAAGTCGCCACGAGTGGAGCTACGAAGATGTTTGATCCCCTTACCAGACAACCGAATGGTGGTACTAGGCTGAGTGCCAGGACGGATTTTGATGGTCAGATCTCCCTCAAGGGTGGGGATGGTGGTCTCACCACCAAGAATCGCGAGGGTAAGGGGGATTTCGTGATAGATAAAAACATCAGCTCCCTCGCGACGGAAGGTTTTATCCGGTTTCACATTGAGACTGACATCAAATTCGTTGTAGCGAATGCGAGTGCCATCGTCGGCACCGGCCGGGATTTTCACGGTGTATTGCCGACCCTCATGAATAAAAGTTTTCTCGGTGCCGTTAACGGCATCCATAAACTCGATGGTTAGGCTGTAATGAGGTTTGGGACGATACTGACCGCCAAAGGGATTTTGGCCACCGAAGAAACTCTCGAAAACATTAAAAGGGTCGTTAAAACCTTGGCCTTGCTGGCCAAAAAGATCTTCGAAGCCACCACCTGTAGAGTAGGTGTAGGTGAAAGGACCAGAACGATAACTCCCGCCACCCTGTCCGCCACCAAAGCCGGAGCTCGGGTCGAAGGCAGCATGACCAAACTGATCGTACTTGGCTTTTTTGTCGGCATTGCTTAAGACTTCGTAGGCCTCGTTAATTTCTTTGAATTTGGCTTCGGCACCTGGTTCTTTGTTGCGATCTGGATGCCACTTGAGCGCGAGCTTGCGGTAGGCACTCTTGAGTTCGGACTCGTTAGCGCTACGAGTAACGCCTAAGATTTCGTAGTAATCACGTTTGTTAGACATAGAGTTTTAATGTACACCAATATGCAAATAAGCAAATGTGCACCAATTAGTTATGTGCTTTTATTTTTTGTATTGATAATAATCTTGCTAATAATTGCGATGATTTCTGAACATTCTTGAATAAGAGCCTTACTTGATTCTACTAAGTGGTTATCGTATTTGCTTAATATTTTTACCCAATACAATGACTCTTTTGCTTCTTTTTTGGAAATCGTAAAACAGTGAATAAAATCTGGTTTTGATTGAGATCCATCTGCTTCTTGAGCATTGGCGCCTATAGAGGTGCAAGAACGAATTAGCTGTTTAGAAATCACTTGATACTCGATTGAGTTTGGTAATTTTCTTATATAGAGTAAGCACTCAAGTACAAACTTATCAATTCGATCGTAAATGTTGTGGTCATTCATATTTAATTTGTGTACATTGGTGGACATTTACTTATTTGTGGACATTATATTGGGATGTTAAGCACTAATCAAGGGTGAGTGCTAAAGAAGGACTTGGAGAGAGTGCCTTGTTTGGGGGAGGAGGTCCGGGAGGTTGACGGCATCTTGGAGGGGGAAGTAGCGGGCTTCTTGGATCTCATCATTATCGATTTGTGGCGTACTATCCCCTACCACGTGGCACTCGCATTGGAGACCGACAAAGTGTTTGGATTGGTGGAAGGCGGGATCATTCACAAATTCTGCCACCTCGATGACGCGATCAAACTCGACATTTAACCCCACCTCTTCTTTCGCTTCGCGCGCGACTGCCTCGGCGATGTGCTCGCCCCATTCGATATGTCCACCCATTACGACCCAGAGATTAGGCCATTTGTAGGAGCGACACAGGAGAATTTCTTTTTTCTCATTGAGGATGAAACAACCGACGACAACTTTGGGGAACTGTTTTTCCATAGCTATTCATTATAACGAGTAAGGGAATAGGTGTTACTTTGCTTGGTTAAAATGGTTACAGAATCATGATCGACTTCGACAAAGCTTTCTTTGGGGAAGAAGCCATAGATGTCGCGGAGAACGGTATGAATGAAGCCGGAATGAGTTACAAGAAGTACCGATTGATCTGAATGATTAGCAGAAAGTAGAGTTCGTAACTGATGAAAACGAGTATGCACATCGCGGAGGGACTCCCCTGCCAACCCATTCCAATCAAGATCATGGTGATCCAAGAATTTGGCCCAGTCGGTTGGACGAGACTCTTTTAGCTCATGATGAGTGTGTCCCGCGAAATTGCCGATGTTGCGCTCACGGAGGAGCGGGGTGGGAGTGATCTGGATTTGCAGAGTCTCAGAGATAATCTGAGCAGTCTCACTAGTTCGCAGGAGGTCGGAGTGGTAGGCGGCATCGATGCGATATGACTTAAGTTTGGTGGCAGTTGCGGTGGCATCGAGTCGACCTGCGTCGGACAAGCCAGTCGTGTCATCGGTCCAGCCCATCATACGAGCACGATGGTCGGCAAAGTTGTTGGGGGTGTGGCCGTGACGAACAAGGATGATCTTGTTTGGCATAAGTGGAGGAATTGTAGCACGTCAGTGCAAAGACACTGTTTTGGTTGAATAGTCAAAAGCTACTTTGAAATGATCGAAAAACCCTTGATTTCCCAACACTGCAATTGCATTGTTGGGGATCTGTTTGGAAAAAATGATCGAAGTTGCAATGCGATTTTTGCCAACTTTTATTTCTAGAGAGTGTTTGTAACCTTTGATTGAATCCCCACCAATCCCAGAAATTTTTATTGATTTTCCTTTGGTTAAGTTAATTCCTAAATAAGTGGCAATGTCAGCGTGAAATACATTGTAATCGGCTCCAGTATCGAGGAGTGCCTGGTATTGTACAAAACGATTGTGGTAGAGAATCGTGAGGGGAATAATTGGTCTGGAAATAGTAGTTTGTCTGTTTGAGTTAGAGAGTGATTTTACCGGGAAGTCAATATAACTAAATTCAACAAGCTCCGACATAGGCAGTCATTCCAACGGGAACTTTGAACATAATGGGGTTTTTGTGTCCCCTTTTTTGAGCTTTGGTGATGGCTGTTTTGAGATTTTTGCCATTCCCAAGGATCGTGGATTGATCGTTGGCAAAGGCTACCCATTGACCTTCATATTTGGGGAAAAGGTGGGATAAACTGATTGATTTCATAAGCTTAGTTTAACACGATTTGGCAAGGGTGATTTGGGTGGCATGAGGAGGAGGAATTGTAGCACGAGTGAGAAGTTAAATTGATATGCTCAATAGTTGTACATTAACAATTTATCTACAATAAAATCTAATCCTGTTCTTGTTGCCTCCCCTAAACTAACATTATCACTCTCTGGTTCAAATTTCATGAGGTAATGAGGATATTTTCTCGCATCCTCAGTTGCAGATTCCATTCTATCTTCAAGCATTTTTCTTCTATTACTATCACCTTCGATCCAACTTGATGTTACCTCTAATACTCTATCGCCATCAATTTTCTCACAATCATATTGTCCCTCAAAGTATTTTTTTGAAATCATATTTGCGTCTATGAGCCATGTTACTGGCACACCAGATTTATTAGCCATGTATTGTAATATATTTTTGAGCTGTAATATTCCTATCCTCCCATTTCCTTTTTCTTCACCTGACACTCCCCGTGTATATAATTCTGTTTTTACTAACATTCCTACGCTTTTGTCTTCCCATGTTCTACCCCAAACATTAACACGTGCAAATCCATTTGAATTAACCATGTCAAAATATGAATCTGGCTCTCTCCTTCCAAATAATCTACTCCAATCTACTAATTCGTAATCAATACCTATACCTTCAGCATTTTGATATTCTTTTAATCTATATTTATCTCCTTCTCTTTTTCTAAGAAGAGAAAGATACGATTGTTGCATTCCTCTATTTTCTCTACTAGATATTTCCAAATTATCGTACCGGGTACCCATTACCTAAAAGTACTCTCTCTCTCTGGAAATCAACTATGTCGAACTGTCACAACTATTTGGAAAACAATGTGATGCCAAATACCGCTTAAGGGCGGGGATGAACCCCGCCCCTACAAGTAACAATTATTTCTTTTCGTCGACGACCTCGCCCTCTTCTGCTCCTTCGGCAGGCTTGGCGGCCTCGGGCTGCGGTCCTTCGGTAGACTCAGGACCTGTCTGGGCGGAGCCAGACGCGGCTTTATAGAGGCGCTCGCCGTATTTAGAGAGAGCTTCGCTAGCTTTCTTTAGAGCTTCGTCGATACTTTCGACAGTTGCGTCGTCTTTATCTTTGGCTTCTTTAAGAGCTTTTACTGCCTCTTCGATCGCCTTTTTCTCATCTTCGGTGATTTTGTCACCGGCATCCTTGAGAGTCTTTTCGGTTTGAAAGATTAGAGAGTCAGCCTCGTTCTTCTTTTCGACCAACTCTTTCTTCTTTTTGTCGTCTTCGGCGTGGAGCTCGGCCTCTTTTTTCATCTTCTCCACTTCCTCGTCGCTTAGGTTCGTGGCATTTTGGATGCTGATCTTTTGCTCTTTGCCGGTCCCTTTATCCTTAGCACTGACGTGGAGGATACCACTAGCATCGATGTCGAAAGTGACCTCGATCTGGGGGACGCCACGCGGAGCGGGGGCAATACCATCGAGGACAAAGCGACCAAGACTCTTATTGTCCGCGGCCATAGGGCGCTCACCTTGCAAGACGTTGATCTCGACCTGGGGCTGGTTGTCGCTCGCGGTACTAAAGACCTGACTCTTGCTGGTCGGGACCGTGGTGTTGCGATCAATTAAAGGAGTACGGACGGCACCCATGGTCTCGATACCAAGAGTTAGGGGAGTTACGTCAAGTAAGAGGACGTCATTAACCTCGCCTCCCAAAATACCGGCTTGAATGGCGGCACCAACGGCCACGACCTCGTCGGGGTTAACCCCTTTGTGAGGCTCTTTGCCAAAGAACTTGGCTACGGCAGCTTGCACCGCGGGCATGCGAGTTTGGCCACCGACCAGGACAATCTCATCGATCTCGCTCGCTTTGACCTTGGAGTCAGCCAAACATTTTTTGACTGGTTCCATACTGCGCTTGATCAGATCGTCGGTTAGCTCCTCGAGCTTGGCACGACTGATTTTCATGGTTAAGTGGAGCGGACCATTGGGACCTTGAGTGATAAAGGGCTGGTTGATCTCGGCCTCGGTACTGGTACTGAGTTCGATCTTGGCCTTCTCGGCACTGTCACGCACCCGCTGAAGAGCTTGTTTGTCGGCGGACAAATCAACGCCATTATCTTTCTTAAATTCTTTGACAATGTAGTCGATTAGCTTGCCATCAAAGTCATCGCCACCTAAGAAGGTGTCGCCATTGGTTGCTTTGACCTCAAAGACGCCATCACCAATCTCCAAAATAGAGATATCGAAAGTACCACCACCCAGGTCGTAGACGGCAATTTTGCCAGCCTTCTTTTTGTCCAGGCCATAGGCGAGGGCAGCGGCGGTGGGTTCGTTAACGATACGTTTAACTTCTAGTCCCGCAATTTTGCCGGCTTGCATGGTGGCTTGGCGCTGAGAGTCGTCGAAGTAGGCAGGGACGGTAATCACAGCAGAGTCAACTTTGGTGCCCAAATAGGCCTCGGCATCGGCTTTGGCTTTTTGCAAAATCTTGGCGCTAATCTCCTGAGGAGTGTAGACTTTCCCATCGACTTTGACACTGGCCATATCGTCTTTGCCAGCCACAATTTCGTAGGCTACTTTCTTTTTGGTATCTTGGACCATGGTGTCTTTGAGTTTGCGACCCATCAAGCGTTTCACGCTATAAATGGTGTTTTTGCTATTAAGGATCATTTGGTTTTTGGCGACGGCGCCGACCAGATTTTTCACTGGCTCAACGATACTGGGGAAGGTGTTGGTACCTTCGTGTAAGGGAATAACCTTGGATTTGCCACCTTCCATAACGGCCACACAACTATTGGTGGTACCGAGATCGATTCCGATTGTTTTAGTGTTAGACATATGTCCTCCTATTAATAAATATTTAATATTACGAATTAACGGGCGACTCACGAGTCGCCCCTACGGGTGCAGAGGGCGAATGATAATTCGCCCCTACAGAACCATCCCCAACTGTTACTCTGGCGGGACGAAGTAGGCGGTCGTGCAAGAGATAGCCGCGACGCAGAACCGAGATCACTTGATCCTTCTCCCCGGCAACGGATTCTTGGCACTCCATTTGGGCGGGGTCGTAGACACCATCAGTTTTGACCTCAACTACTCCTTCTTCGACTAGTATTTTGTCAAAACTGGAGAGAATCATTTTGAGAGAAGTGTCTCCTGCGGAAGCGGCCATGCCAAGATGATCACGAACTTCGAGGAGCTTGCCGAGCAAATTACTATTAGCGAATTTGATGATGCTACTACTATCGCGCTCGAATCTTTTTTCGAGATTGCTATAGTCGGCGAGAGCTCGAGCGAGCTTCCCTTCTAGATCTGCTATTTTGGGATCATTTTTTTTGGTCATAGGCTAACTCCAACTGGCGGATATTTCGTCAAGCAGGGTGCTCATGTGGCGAAGCATCGGCATGACGTACGGATAATTAAGGCGAGCCGGGCCAAGGACACCAACGTGGCCACTGGTTTTGCCAGCGCGGTAGTCGATATACGCCATGGCACAAGGGTATAAGTATTCATTACCGAATTCGTCGCCTAAAATAATGTGGAGAGGCTGGGTGTCGACGACTTTGCCAAAGATGCTTTGCATCGCGCTCGGACTCTCAACAATTGAGAGAACCTGACGCATAACATCAATATCGTAGAACTCAGGAAGATTAAGGAGATTGGCGTAGCCAGCGCTATAGATCATGCCATCGCTCGTGGTCGCAAAGCCAATGGTGCCGGTCTTTTCTGACAAAACACGCGCGGACTCCTGCAAGAGACGATCAAGCACTTGCCTATGATCCCAAATGCGCTCCTTGACGGCAACCTCTTCGGTCACAGGGAGATCCTGCTCACGCATGAGCTCACTAACATAGAGCTTGAGGGCAATGGGAGTGGGGACACGACCAGCGCTGGTGTGGGGTTGTTTGAGGTAGCCCAAGTCCTCGAGACGGACCATCTCGTTGCGAATGGTTGCCGGGGAGACACCGAGATTAAATTTTTTGTCGAGAGTATCAGAGCCGACGGCCTCGCCGGTACTGGTGTACTCCTCGACGATTGCCTTGATAATACTGATCTGGCGTGGACTTAAAGGTTTCATAGTAACGCCTCCGGCGTTTGTACATGGTACATAGTACTTAGTACATGGTTAATTAGCACTATGATAGCGAGAGTGCTAGAAACTGTCAACGGGGTAAATTGATCATGGTATACCCACCAGTCTTAGTCCACTTAAATTGATAGAGCTTTGTTTCCTTTTCGATCCAGACTAATTCTTTCTTGGTTTTGTATTCAGATTTATTGACATAAGCATGTCCTAGGAATCGTCGACCCCTACCCCATTTTTGGAAAAATAGTTCAGCCAATTTTTCATTGATTAGTGCGAAACACCAGTTCATATAACTACTATCAAATTTGAAAATATTCCATTGAATCGATTCAACGGAATGAAATCATAAAATGACAACGTTAAGCTCTAATTACACAATTAAGATAACCTAGCTATCTCCTTATCACCACTTGGGTTTTCCGCTATACTCTAGGATGATGAAGTTGTATCCTTTAACAACCTACTCCTCTGGAAACAATCAAAAACTAATTACATCGAGCCCAAAAAGCTATGACTAAGCCTGATGCCATCACCAGGAGATTCCGCTTTCTCCAAGGATCCAAGAAAACCAGTTGCTCTCTCAACTCCAAACAAAAAGAGAAAGCCGAACTTATCGCAGGAATCAAGGGTTATCTCACCAACACCAAGCTCGATGCAACAACTATCACTACTAGGTATCACGATCTTTGGCGGGTGGAGAAGGCATTCAGGATCACCAAGAGTGACCTAGAGGCTAGGCCAATATTCTTAAGGCTCGAGGAGACTATTAAAGCTCACATCACCATTGTTTTTGCAGGTCTTGCTATCGCTAGACTGCTTGAAATCCAAACAGGATACTCTATCCACCAAATCCTCAAGCTCACCAGTCGTATTTTCACCCATACCATTCACAACACCAAAACCAACCAAACCACCATAATGAAAACCAAAATTCCCGACAAGTCACTTTTCATTTGTGGAAAACTAAACGAGATTTATTCGCTGGGACACTAATTGTCACAAGTTAGGAACTAAGGAAATAAAATTACTTAAACAACAAGATGGTGCGTTTCAAGTGCGAATGTAGGTTCGATTTGGCTACGAGGGATCACATCTTATAATTTATCAACCAAGATAAAAATCTAGACGGATTTATAATCTACATCATTCCACCCATGTCCCCCATGCCGGTGGCGGGAGAGGATTTCTTATCCTCTTTCACCTCGATGATGAGACATTCTGTGGTCAAGACCATACTGGCTACACTCGCGGCATTTTGGAGCGCGTTACGAGTCACTTTGACGGGGTCAAGGACACCCATGGTAAGCATGTCCCCAAACTCGCGGGTTGCGGCATTCCAACCGAAACTAGCGGATTTGTTTTTAAGAACTTCGTGAACGACGTAGCCCTCGTCCTCACCGCTATTCTTGGCGAGCCAACGAAGCGGTTGTTCGAGCACACCTTTGACGATTTTGATGCCAACATTTTCGTCATCGGTCTCTCCTGTGAGTTTGTCGAGGACAGAGCTGGCGCGAAGAAGGGCAACACCGCCACCGGCGACAATCCCCTCTTCAATAGCAGCTTTGGTGGCACCGACGGCATCTTTCACCCGTTCTTGCACCTCTTTCATCTCAACTTCACTCGCGGCCCCAACTTTGATGACAGCAACACCACCACCGAGTTTGGCAAGTCTCTCTTGGAGCTTTTCTTTGTCGAAGTCGCTGGTCGTTTTGACAATTTCGGCTTTGAGTTGCTCAACGCGAGCAGTGAGAGACTTTTTATCTCCCTGACCACCAACGATTTTGGTCTCGTCTTTGCTGGCGACGACCTTATCGGCGCGACCCAAGTCCTCAACTCTGACAGAATCGAGTTTGCGACCCAGATCACTACTAATGACGGTGGCGCCAGTGAGGATAGCGATATCCTCAAGCATGGCCTTGCGCCGATCGCCAAAGCCAGGGGCCTTCACGGCCAAGACATTAAAGGTGCCACGGAGCTTGTTGACTACGAGTGTAGCTAGAGCTTCGCCATCGACATCGTCGGCGATGATGACCAAATTTTTACTGACTTTGACAAAATTCTCGAGGAAAGGAACCATGTCCTGGATGCTACTGACCTTTTGGTCGGTGACCAAAATATAAGGATTGTCCATCTCAGCTTCCATGTGCTCAGGATTGGTGACAAAGTATTGAGAAACAAAGCCTTTGTCAAAAGCCATGCCGTCTTTGTGCTCGATTTCGATTTCGAGACCTTTGCTTTCCTCAACCTCAACCACCCCATCTTTGCCAACCAAGTTAAGGGCCTCGGCGATCTTTTCACCGACCACCTCGTTTTGAGCACTAATGGTCGCCACTTTGACCCAATCCTCTTTTTTGACATCCTGCTTCATCTTTTTGAGTTGCTCAACGATAGCGACAACAGCTTTGTCGATGCCCTTTTTCATGAGCATGGGGTTAGAGCCAGCGGTAACATTTTTCATACCGGCACTAATTAGTTCTTTGGCGAGCAAGGTCGCAGTCGTGGTACCGTCACCCGCGGCGTCATTGGTTTTGCTGGCTGCCTCTTTGACCATTTGGGCACCCATGTTTTCAAAGGGATCTTCGAGCTCGACCTCTTTGGCAACACTGACGCCATCGTGAATGACGCTGGGGCCACCCCATTTTTTGTCGATTGCGACGTTCCGACCCCGGGGGCCGAGAGTGGTAACCACGGCACTAGCTAACTTGGTGGCACCAGCTAGCAGTTTTTGACGGGCATCGTCACTGTAGATAATTTGTTTTGCAGTCATTTATACCTCCTAATTTTCGTAACACGTAACACGTGCCACGTAACACGTAATTATTTAATGACGGCGAGAATGTCGTCGAATTTGAGGAATTGATATTCGACAGCGTTAATTTTCACATCATTACCGCCCCATTTTTTGTAGACGACTTTATCGCCAACTTTGACGGGACATTTAATGGTGGCGCCTTGTTCGGTTGCCCAATCACTACCAACGGCAATAACGGTTCCAGCCTGAGGTTTCTCGTCATGGTTATCGGGCAAGTAGATGCCACCCGCAGTTTGAGTAGCCTTTTCCTCGGGTTGGACTAAAACATATCCTGGCATAGGGGTTAATTTTTTGGAATCTAAGTTCATAGTTCCTCCGTAATATTCGTACTTAGTACTTGGTACATGGTACGTGGTTAGTAATAATTAGCAGTTAGTGATTGCGAGTGCTATGTTAGCAAACGACGAGCGAGAGTGTCAACTATATCAATGTAGGACGTGAGAGAAGACAAGCGAGGGCTTGACCACCACCAATGCAGATGGTAATGACAGCATAATCGGCGTTAAAAACCTTAAGTTGGTGAGCGGCAGAGAGCAACATCCGAATCCCAGTTGCACCAAAGGGATGTCCCAAAGATACCGCTCCACCCCATTGATTGATGCGCTCAGGGCGAAGACGGAGAGCGCGAGCGACATAGAGAGCTTCTGCCGCATAAGCCTCGTGAATTTCCCAAACCCCAATATGATCCAGAGTTAGGTCATTATCATTAAGAAGTTGACGAACTGCTAGAACGGGGAGACGACCATAATCTGCTGGGTCTGCTGCAATTAATGCAAAACCTAGGATGTTGGCTAGAGGTTGTGTGGTAGGATTTTGTTGTAGATACGAGGAGGATACTAAATGAGCAGCTCCGGCACAATCACCAAGCTTACTACTGTTTCCGGCTGTAATACTTTCACCATAAAGTGAAGACAACTCAGAAAGACGTTCGAGGGTGAGGTCTTGGCGAGGAATCTCGTCCGTAGAAAGATTGGCTAACGGTAATATGTGGGAGGATAGATGATTTTGAGCCGAGAGAGAACGCAAGTTACTGAGTTGAGCATACTGGTCTTGATCGATGCGCGAAATGTTGGCATCTTTAGCCATTTGAGCTATCAATTCTCCGGAAGAGCGAAGAGAAGAATTAAGGAGAGGGTGGAGATGAGAATAACCAAGACGATCAGGCTCTGGGCATTGAGAGAAAGACTCAATTCCGGCCACAATAATAGAATCGGCGAGTCCAGAAACAAGCGAGGTATAACCAAGTCGAGTAGCCTCAAGACTAGAGGCAGAAAGACGGTTTATGGTGGTTGCGGGGATACTGGACGGGAGTGAAGATAAAAGAAGGGCTTGACGAGCGATGTTTTTCCCGGCGACTGCAACCTGATTGACACAACCAACTAGCAAATCATCGACAGAACTTAGGTCTGTTCGCTCGGAGAGAGCAGATAAAGTCTTGGCGAGCAACTCATCGGGACGTAAATCCTTAAAAGCACCTCCCATTTTTGCAATAGGAGTGCGAATACCATCGAGTAAATAAGCGTGAGAAGTGAGTCGCTTTTTTTGAGTAGAAACAAAGATTTCTTTGAGTTGATTCTTGGCGATTTTATTGGTGGGAGTTTTGGGGAGAGTGGGCACGAATTCAATTAGGGCGGGAGTTTTTTGGTAGTTGAGATGATCTTGGCAATGAGTACGCACTTCCTCGATAGAGAGTTGAGCACCATCTTTTAATACAATATATGCTTTAATATCATCTTCTCCAAGAGGAGAGGGAATGGGGATTACGGCTACTTCTACAACCTGAGGAAGTTGGGCAATCAAAAGCTCTATTTCGCGACTACTAATGTTTTCGCCTTTTTTGCGAATAATGTCTTTTTTGCGATCGACGAAAAAATAAAAACCATCAGAATCCACCATCCCATAATCACCTGTATAGAACCATCCATCCTGGAACGATTCTGTGGTTGCCTCAGGATTATTCCAGTAGCCGAGGGCAAGAGCGGGAGTTTTGAGCACTATTTCATTTTCAATAAGTTGGACTTGGGTCACAATCTCGGGATGGGGATGACGAGCACCTTTGCCAATACTCCCTTCTTTGAGGTCGTCAAGCATGTTACTTAAGCCCATGGGGGCTTCGGTAAGACCATAAGTCTCGAGTAGAGGAACGTGAAAGCGATTACGAAATTCTTGAATAGTTGAGGTGGATAACCCAGCACCACACGCCAAGCGAAGGGAGTGAGAAGTCTCAAGCGGAGTAGGAGGTTGTTTTAATAAAATATTGGCAATCACTCCCAAAAAGTTGAATTCTGTTATCTGATATTTATTAATAGTTTCCCAAAAAGTGGAAGCGTGAAAAGAGTCGGTAATAAATATGGTAGCTCCAGCAACAAGAGCTCCTATTGTTGAATAAACCTCAGCGTTGACATGAAATAGGGGGAGTATGAGCAGGATTCGATCTGAGTGAGAAAGTGATGCACGATATGCAAAGGATTCTCCTCCAATAGTGTAGCTACGATGTGGGAGCATGACACCCTTGGGTTTGCCTGTTGTTCCAGATGTATAGAGAATAGAGGAGAGGGAATCGGGAGTTAGAGAGAGGTTTGGTAGAGAGAGAGAAGAGGTGGGAATATTTACAAAAGAAGATGTTAAAATGGTGTTGATGTTGGGAGGTAGGCGTGAGAGAAACAATTCGTTGGTAATCAGATGAGTAGATTCGGAGTGAGTTAATACATACTCAATTTCGGGAGCTAAATAGGATGGGTTTAATGGAACCATAACAGCCCCCAAGCGCATAAGAGCAAACCAGGTGAGGATAAATTCGGGTGAGTTGGAGAGAAGAAGAGCAACATGAGTGTCAGATTTTATGCCTAGGCTCAAAAAGTGTTGAGCAAGAGAGAGAGTTTGTGCCTCGAGCTGAGCATAAGTTAGTGAATAAGTTGAGGTTTTGAGAAAGGGGTGATTGGAATATTTTTGACAGACAGAGCTGAGGAGTTGGGGAATTGTCTGGGGTTGATACGACATAAATTTATGAAACGCTTACTTCGGACAAGAGCACGCCTTCGCAAATTAGACCGCGCGTTTCGAATTCTTTGTTGAGTTCGACTTTGAGTTGGGACTCGAGCTCGCTACGGGAGTTTTTGACTACAGCAGCGTCGATTTGAGTAAAGATTGCACTGATTTTGCTTCGACTAAAGGGACGGACTACTTTGCTGATAAAGTGCTCACCAATATTTTCCCAGAGTTCGGGGGCGTTGGCCTTGTCAATTTTTAGCAAAATGCTACCCTCGACCGTTACTTCTTTGCCATCTTTGGTGCTGGTTTTGATGGGCTCGTCCCCCAACTTTTCTTTGTTGCCGAGGTCAAAACCCTTGTGGATGGTGTATTCGAGAACTTGGGCGTTAAAAAGTTTGGCAACTTGCCAGAATGGAATTTTGAGATGCAATCCAGGGCCATAGACGTGTTTGAGGACACCACGACCTCGATCATAAACACAGGCAACATGGCCAGGAGGAACAGAGATGAAAAAGCCTCCTACTACTTCGTCAGCGAGGAAAGAAACTACTAAGTTATCAAACATACATGGTTATTCTAGCACGAAAGATTGATTGGAAAGTCGATTCTAAGCTCCAGTAGGGTCCGACCTTCCCTCGCCTAGTGTGTCTGGCTCGGGGTGGGCGCTTCCGTCAAGGTCGGACCCTCTGACGGCGCGTTGTTAGCTGAGTTAGGAGTTGCAGTCTGAATGCCTTGGATGGCGGTCGGCTCTTCCTCGGGGGGAGTGGGGGTTAAGCGATCCATGAGCTTGTTCCCCCAATCCTGGATAAGTTTGATAGTACTAAAGATGGCGGAGAAGGTAAGACTCGCAATAATAAAGACTTTTTTGCCCGAAGGCATAAACATAAAGATAATGTAGGAGCCCACGGGAAGGATTAATTGCATAAGGATTTTGTCTTTGCGGGAGACCGGGACGGGTGAGCGCATGGCAGATAAAAGCTCGACGATAAAGATCATGATTGACTGGAGAAGGTTGAGGGTGGGGTTGGTGTGAGAGAGATCATATTTACCCAAAAACATGAGGTTGATCACGTCGGGCTGAGGGACAAAGTCGTAGAGGAGGTAAAAGTCATGACCCTCAAGGCCAGTAGTAAAGATGCGATAGAGCATGAGGATAATGGCGATCTGAATGGCCATGTTGACTGAGCTAGCAAGAACGGTGCGGACATTGCCACGCATCACTTTTTTGGTTTCTTCTCTAAGCTTGATTGGCTCGTGGGCGTACGCCACCTTGATTTCTTCGATTTTGGTGACAATCTTTCTTTTTTCTTCTTCGCTTCGCTCCCCAGCGACTGTTAGAGGGTAGGTAATGAAGCGGACAACGAGGGAAAAGATGATGACGGCGATACCCATATCGGCGAGTTCGGGAGAGAGGCTACTCAAGATCTCGTAGAGACCGACGAGGATATTAAAGAATGGGGCGTAGATGTAGGTTTCGAACATAAAGATTATTATACGTGGTTTTGAGAATTAATTATTTGGGTGGTTGAGACTTCGGGGTTAAACTCATGGACAACGACTAGTTTCCCGCCATATTTTTCGGCGAGGAAAGATTTATTTTTCTGGTGGTTGGTGTGTGAGCTTACGGCGTAGATTTGGGGACGGACGGCGGACATGAGGGAGTCGTAGGCTTCGAAGTGATCAAAGTTATCGTTGAGTTGGATGACGTAGTCGACAGCAGGACGCACCACTGTGACACTGTGACACTGTGACACATGAGAGCAACGGAGGGACTGGGGATCGATGGGTCTCCCCTCTCCCTTGAGCACACGAGCGCGCTCATCGCTTTCGACGGCAACAATCAAGATGTCGCCTGCAGCTTTTGCTTTAACTAAAAATTTTATGTGCTCTTCGTGGAGGAGATCGAAGAAACCGGTGGCGAGAACAAGCTTTTTTTCCTCGGAGTGGAGTTGGGAGCAAATGGGGGCAATGGTCTTAATGGTGTAGAACATGGGGACATTATACCTTTGGTGAGGGATCGTGGGGGTGGAAGAAGGCGGAGTTGGGGGTAATGTGTTCGCGGGTGATACGCCGTTTCATATAGAGGTATTGGAGTTGGAAGAATATGTATTCCAGGTAATTCCAAAAGTTCCGAACACTCGCATTCTGCAAGGTTCGGAACTCTCTTCCTTTGGGTAAGGGGTGGTTGGGCAAGTATTTTTTTAACCAAGAGTTGGCGGAGAGGAGAGCCGAGCGAGTGTTGTGAGGGTCATAGAGCGGGACGGCTTGGATTAGTTCATAGGCGGTGTAGAGTGACTGGCGCGAGGCGGGGAGACAAAAAGCAGTGGGAGTGAGATATAAATTGAGGCATAATTTGCCGGAATTATTGCGGGAGTGCGGAGTGCGACGGAGACCAAAAATGGTGGTGTAGAGGGTGAGGAAAAAGCGTGTTGTCCAAAGTCGCTTAGGCTTTGTAATGATCATAAGATCAATGTCACCATCCCCGTTGGTGTTGTTGACGGCGAGGGAGCCTGTTAAAAAGATGGCAAGAATGAAGGGATAACGGGAGAGACGTGTGGCAAGTGTTTGGGCACGAGTGAGCAAAGGGATAGACAGCTTTGCAAATTTCAGGCGGCGAGGGACGAGGGATTGACGGTTGGGAAGATGATAATAGATGCCATGTTTTTCGATTTGATGAGTGCTAAGAAGAGAGGAAATTGTTTTGGAAAGAAGCGGGCGAAAGGACCTCGCCCCTACGAGTCGCAAATGAATTTCGTCGAGAGTGAGGGGGAAATCGAAGTGATCGGAGTACTTGAGTGTGGAGAGTACGGATTGAGATACATTGAGGATTCTCCTTTCGTCTGCCGACGAGCCCTTCTCGGCTTGCAGCCAGGAATTCCTATCAAGGAGAATCCTCTTCATTTCGCCTCGGGGAACTTGGTCAGAATTTGTGTTACACCCTCGTCGAGCGTTTTGAGAATAGAGCTAACAGTACTACCATCGTTGATGGCGTTAACTGCGTCTTCGTAGTATTTGATGAGTTGATCGTTAATACCCTCATCGAAAGTGCGATCGGTTAAGTACCAAGAGGAATAATTGGGTGCCTGAGTAATAAATGGGCTAACGAGTGGGTCATTGCTAAGAAGATTACTCATACTCGTTAAAGGATAGGGTTCGCCAACGACGTGGACTTGGGCGGCGCCCGCATATATTTTCTGGAGCACATCTTCACTACTTAAGTACTTAATAAATTTCCAGGCTACTTCGGAGTTGGCGCTACTTTTCGGAACAGCTTCCATCCAATAACTGGCCCAAGCAAGGTTGGTGGAGGGGAGGGTGGGGGCGGGAGCAACCCCAAATTTAAGGTCAGGATTGATGGCTTTGATCTCGGGGATCTGCCAAGAAGGAGCCAAAATCATAGCGACAGTGCCGGTCGCAAAGGCGTAGATACTATTGGGTTGAGTCGAATCCCAAGATTTGTCTTGAGAGGAGAAGATTGTATAGAAAGTAAGCGCATCTTGAACTGCGGTGCTACTGGGCTTGCCCGGATCGCCCGAATTTTGAAGAATTAGGAGTCCTAAAATATCAGACCAGTGGTCAATGTTGCCAGTGGTACCAATCGCCGCGCCAGCACGTTCGATAACCTTGGTTTCGGCATTGATTTTGGTTAAATCAAATGCGAGCTTGCGAAGAGTGTTCCAGTCGGAGGGAGGAGTAGCACCCTGCTCTTTGAGAATATCTTCGTTGTAGAAGAGAGCTAGGCCGTCGATACCGAGAGGGAGAGCGTAGATTTTGCCACCAGCACTCGCGTTCTTTTTGACAATTGGGTAATAGAGATCAAGAGTGGTTGAGGGAACCACGGTTTCGGGAGCGGGGGTGAGCGAGGCACGAAGCATGGGGAGCCAAGTATTGTGGATCCGAGCAATGTCCGGCGCACCAGTACCACTATTAATGGCGGACTGGAGACGGGAGCGGTAGTTTTTGGGACTTTGCATGGAGTAATTAATTTTCACCCCGGGATTGGTGGCTTCGTAGTCGGAGATTACGGCTTGAAGAACGGAATTGGGCTCCCATAATCCCCAGTAATTAAGAGTAATACTCTCGGTTTTTTTGAATAACTTGGGGAGGACGGTAAAGCCAAGAATAGCGAGAATCGCAACCACAGCAACGCCGATAATAATTGGGATTAGATTGCGGAAGGGAGAGGGAGAGATGTAGGGGCGCACAGGTGATTCTTGTGAAGGGATTGGGGCGGGCGACTCACGAGTCGCCCCTACGGGGTTGGAGGGCTCAGGAGCTTGATAGACGGGGACTTCGGCGGGTTGGGGCGAAGAAACCATGAGAGGTTTGTTGGGATCTACGGGAGCACCCGAATAATCTTTGGTAGGGTCAGGAAACTTAGCCATGTTACTATAATATCAGAGATGAAGAAAAGCATAAAGCAAAATAAGATTGGTTGGGTGAGAGTCGTGGGTTATTACTTACTGGGGGTAATGGCGGGAGCGATGGGATTAGTTGCACTAATGAGATTGATTTGGCATACCAAGTTTTACCCAGGTGTAACTGTCGGAAATGTCGTGGTCGCCGGACTCACACGAGCAGAGGCAAAAATCAAATTGGAAGAAGTGGTTAACAACTACCAAGCAGTTATTGATTATGGGGGTGGGAGCTGGGAGATACCCAAGGGTGCGGTCAATTATCAAATCGAGGCGAGCTTGAACGAGGCATATCGATATGGACGAAGACTCAGGGTCGAAGATTATTTATTGCTTTTGGTTAACAAGCAAAGAGCTTATCCATTGATAATTGCGGAGGGGAAAAGTGACGTGATGGTTGGGAAGATAGAAGAGATTGCTCGCAGTGTTGAGATCCCAGAAAGAGAAGCGGAGATTGAGTTGAAAAAAGGAAAAGTTACAGTAACTAATGGTGAAGATGGAGTGATAATTGATGGAGAGAAACTGGATAAGATGTTGCGGGAGCAATATGCCTATTTGAAAACTGAAAGATTACATATTCCGACATATATTGTAGTACGAGCCCTAGACGAAGAGAGTTTGCAACACCTAAAAAAACGTGCAGAAAAACTAATTGGAAAGAAGATTGGTCTTGAACTAGATGATGAAAGGATGGAACGGAATGAGAAAGAGCTTATTCCCCTATTAGCAAACTACGGAGGAGAAGTGGTTAGCACTGAGAGAGTAGCGGAGATGGTTGAAGGGGTAGCAAAGGCATGGAATAGAGACCCGCAAGATGCAAAGTTTGAGTTTGAAGAAGGGAAAGTTGTAGAGTTTGCGCCAGGAAGAGACGGAGTTGAGGTCAATATCCAATCAACAATAACCAATATCCAAACAATAATCGAAAAATTGTTGGAGGGAGAAGAGAAAGAAGTGAAAGTTGAGGTGGAGGTTACACGGACGCCACCCAAGGTGACGACAGAAAAGGTAAATGAGCTGGGGATCAAAGAAAGAATAGGAAGAGGTGAAAGTTTTTATGCCCACTCCATTCCTAACCGGATTTATAACGTGGCTTTGGCCTCGGAGAGAATAAATAGCGCTTTGATTGGGCCGGGAGAAGAGGTCAGTTTTAACAAAATGGTGGGAGAGGTATCGGGAGCAACGGGATATCGACCAGCCTACATTATCGAAAAAGGACGAACGGTGCTCGGAGATGGTGGCGGACTGTGCCAGGTTTCGACCACGATGTTTCGAGCCGCCATGAGCGCGGGACTACCCATACTTGAGCGATGGGGACATGCGTACCGGGTTAGTTATTACGAACTAGATACCAAGCCAGGGGTGGACGCGACAGTCATTGCCCCATCCAAGGACTTTCGATTTAAAAATGACACGCCGGGACACATCTTAATTCAGACAATTAATGATCCTAAAAAATTGCATTTGGTGATTGAGATATACGGAACGAGTGATGGAAGGGTAGCGAGCATTGAAAATCATAAGGTCTGGGGGATTACTCCCCCACTCCCGACAATCTACCAAGATGATCCCTCACTCCCCGCCAGAACCATGAAACAGGTAGACTGGGCGGCAGAGGGAGCTAAGGCCTCATTTGAGTATAAAGTGACTCGAAACGGAGAGACATTGCAGGATAAGACATTTAGTACAGCGTATAGACCATGGGCTAGTGTGTTTTTGCGGGGGACGGGAGAGTAATCCTGAAAGGTCTGACCTGGTCTCATTGCATTCGACTAAACACTCGCCTTGCTCGTCTCATTAGCAGGTCAGACCTTCTAACCGTTCGTTGTATACATACTTTGTCATTCCACGCCTGAATACCTTTGGTACAATACACATATGGAAAAGGTATTTGAGCACAAAAAAGTAGAACAAGATATATATCAAGCATGGGAAAAAAGTGGTGCATTTGCACCTAATTCTAAAACAATGGGTAGACCATTCACTATCGTGCTACCTCCACCTAACGCGTCGGGCAAGATGCATATGGGCAATGTGCTGATGATTGCAATCGAAGATTTGATGATCCGCTACCACCGGATGAAGGGTGACCCAACACTTTGGATCCCGGGGACTGATCACGCTGGATTTGAGACACAAATTACCTACGAGCGCGAACTAAAGAAGCAAGGCAAATCGCGCTTTGAGTTTGACCGGCAAACGCTATACCAGAACATCTGGGATTTTGTGCAAAAAAACAAATCGCAAATCGAGGGACAAATCAGACAAATGGGAGCATCGGTGGATTGGAGTCGCTATACTTTTACGCTTGACCCTCACGTAGTTGAGACGGTCTATGCCACCTTTGCCAAAATGTATAAAGAGGGACTGGTGTACCGCGACAATTACATGGTCAACTACTGTCCCAAGTGCGGGACAACTTTTGCAGATCTAGAGACGTTGCATGAGAGTAGAGTCGGTAAACTTTTTTATGTTAAGTATCAGTTGATTGGGCAAAAAGAAACTATAACTGTCGCAACAACCAGACCAGAGACGATCATGCTGGATACGCATTTGGCAGTGCACCCGGATAATCCCAAAACTAAAAATTTGATTGGCCAAAAAGTCGAAAACCCGATAACGGGGAAAGTGATGGAGATAATTGCTGATCCTTTTGTTGATCCAGAATTTGGGACGGGAATTGTAAAGATGACCCCAGCCCATGACAAAACGGATTATGAGATGGCCAAAAAGCATAACCTACCAATAATTGTGGGGATCGGGATGAACGGGAAAATGACGGAGGCGGCGGGGAAATATAGTGGGCTCACTGTATTTAGCGCCCGAGAAAAAGTAGCAAATGACCTACAAGCCGAAGGGAAAATTGAGAAAATTAATGATAAATATGAGAATGCGGTAACGGTGTGCTATAAGGGGGGGCACGATATTGAGCCGATGATCCTCCCAAACTGGTTTGTGAAGGTGGCATCACTTAAAAAGCCGGCGCTTGAGGCAGTCGAAAACGGAACGGTGAAGATTTTCCCAGAGTGGCGCAAGGTTACATATACCAAATGGATGGAAGAGATGCACGACTGGCCGATCTCAAGGCAAGTGGTGTGGGGGATCAGAATCCCGGTGTGGTATGAGGTCAGACAATTAGAAAACCAGAAGATTCAGATAACGTTTTTGGCAAAGAATCACAAAAGTTCTGATCACTCGCTAGCGCAAGGATCAGAACTATCACAAAAACCAACCATTGTTTCTGGACAAATTGGAGAACTACTTAAAACATATAGTTTCGAGGAAATTAGGGATGGGCTACAAACTCTTATTGCTCCAACTGGATCTAGCGGAGTGGTAAGCGCTGAGTGCCCGGGTGACGGCTATTTGCAAGAAACAGATACTTTTGACACATGGTTCTCGTCAGGACACTGGCCACTGGTGACACTCAAATATCCTGAGTGTGAAGACTTTAAGCAATTTTACCCGACAAGTGTGTTAGAGACTGGATGGGAGATCATTCGCTTTTGGGTATCACGGATGATTATGTTCGGGATCTACCTCACGGGCAAGCCTCCATTTGAGTATGTATACCTTCATGGGATGGTGCGGGCGGCGGACGGGAAAAAGATGAGTAAGTCGCTTGGGAACGTGATTAATCCTGACGAGTATATGGAGCAGTATGGGGTGGATGCACTGCGAATGGGACTAATTGCGGGGACGGCGACGGGGCAGGACTTTTCTTTCCCCAAAGACAAGATTATTGGATACCGCAATTTTGCTAACAAGCTTTGGAATATGGCCAGATTTTACCTAATGATGAGTGAACAAAATGGAAAGGAGATTCCTTGGTATGAGTCGGATATGAAGGGACTGCTTGCGAGCGATAAAGAGATTTTGGCTCAACTGGATACAACGATTAAAACAGTTGATAGTTTGCTATCAAAGTTTAGATTTGCGGAGGCGGGTGAGACGATCTATCACTTTATGTGGGACGAGGTGGCGGCCAAATATTTGGAGGAGGTTAAGGGACGGGAGGATCAGGGAATAGCTTTGGCGGTTTTGCGGCACATAATTTTGACTGGACTCAAATTGTTACATCCGTTTATGCCGTTTGTGACGGAAGCGATCTGGGCCGAGATGCCGAGAAAACATGATGAGATGTTGATTGTGAGTGGGTGGCCAATGGTGAAATAGTTTTCTTGTCAGGGTCTCTCTTCGTAAGATACCGTAATAAATTGTGTATCTTACAAGGAGAGACCCTGTAAAGTAGCACGAAATATATTTTTGAACACATGGTGCCAGGCGGCGCCGAAGACGGTGGGACTGGTTTTGAGGGTTCTCTTAATTTCTTCGACTGAGAACCATTTGTAGTCAACTGACTCGCGATTGAGAACAATCGGCCCGTCGTGACGGATGGTGTAGACCAAGAAGTAGTGGTTTTCGTGGCGGCCGATTACGTAACGAGTATAAATAGTGGCACCAACATATTTGAGATCAACGGGGGTGAAACCTACTTCTTCCTGACATTCGCGGCAGAGGGCATCTTCGATCCGCTCGCCTTTTTGGACATGGCCGCCAATCGGAGAGACAAAAGCCCCGGGGTCTTGGCGATCACTGGCTTGTTTTACAAAACAGTATTCGCCTTTACTGTTAATAATTTCGCCGATCACTATGCGGTGAAGGAGTCCTTGTTCGTGAGCCTTGACTTTACTGGTCGTGCCAATAATTACGTTTTTCTCGTTAATGACGTCCACTTGCTCGTCCATATGGATATTCTACCGTTATGTAGCGGGGATGGTGATCGTAAAGTCGGTGCCGAGAGCAGAAGCGATTTTTTTGACTAGGGGAAAACTAGGGTTGGCATTCATATTTTCTAAACGAGAAATCACTGCCTGTCCCGTTCCAACTATTTTTGCTAGTTGTGCCTGGCTTAAGTTAAGTCTTTTTCTGGATTTGATCATTTGGGCTGATAGTTGATATTCCGGCGATTTGTTGTTTTGATTATTCTTTACCATATGACATATATATCATATTGTTAGCAAAACACAATAACGATTCTATGAATTTTCGGCTCGGAGGTAGGGGTTGGGGCCCCAAGCAGCAACTGTGTCTTTGGTAATGGGGGTAGCAAGTTTCCAAAGCGCTTGATGGATGTCAATAAGAGAGTGGGTTAAATTGTGACTTCTCACCTTGAGACCCCAGACCTCGTCGCCTTCGACGGAGACAATCCAAGTGCGCTCACCCTGCAAGCGAACCATGATGTTAAGGTGGGTGAGCTCAAAAGGAAGAGTGCGATGGAAGACACGAGAGAGATAGAGGGGGGTACGCTCGACTTGATAACTTAGAGCGTGTTTACTCCAAGCGTTAATTGGAACCAAATTGTACTCATTTCCAACTCCCTTTTCCCAACGTGACAAATTACGATCAATATTTTGATTCATTTCGTGGCTACCCGTGGCATCCATGGGGACGAGATAATCAAAAATGTAGGTGTCCTCGTCGGGACTGCCATAGTCAAACATCACGTGGTTGGCTCCACCCATCCCGGGAAAGAATTGAAAGTCGGCGTTGGTTGCGTCTTTTAAATATTCTTTTTTCAAAAAGGGTAAGATCTCGACGATATCGACTTCTTGGCGAATCAGGGTATCGCGCTTGTCATGAATAATACTTCTTAGGACACTGGGGTTTTTGGCAGTGACCTTGGTTTGTTGCTTCATTAAGCCAGTACTACCTTCGAGCTCTACTAAGCCCTTGAGCGCAAGGTCGGTTAAAACGGCATAGACGGTGGTCCTTGGGATGCCGGTCGCTTTGGCAATCCCAAATGGCGAGGTTTTGCCAAGAATCAGCGCGGACTGGTAGACTGTGGTCTCATTATCACTAAGCCCAAAGTTTTTGAGCACTTGCTCGGTGCGTTTGGCATAATCCATAATTCTCCTTCGGCAGACTCAGGACCCCTGGCCTCCCCTACTGACTATTACTGACGACAGTGATCGACAGTTTTGACAGTAGTATAGCAGGGGAGTAGGATCCGCACAAGTTAACAGATATGAAAGGATAATATGACAAGTGCGGAGTTTGCAATTACTTATCAACCTAGAGTTGAGAAAGAGATGCTCCCCTCCCCTAAATTTGAGGGAATATATTGGCAGGGAATACCCGAAGAAGAAGCGCTAGTGGGACGAAGATTGTGTATCAATAATCAGGATTGGGTGGTCGAGGTGGTGGGGTTTCAGGGGAGCGAGGGAGCTGGTAACGTAGCGATGCATCAGGAGCCGACGCAACAAGAAGATGTATTTTTCTTGGTTGGAGCGGGAGAGATGACAATTTGGAATGGTATGGAATGTCAGATGAAGCCAGATCAACAAAATCTTTGGGAACACCCACTGTTTGGTGTGATGAGTATAGAGGAAGCGAAGGATGCGGATTATGTACTGGCGGTGGCATCAGACTTGGCTACGGGGGTGGAAAAATTGGTATTAAACATAACAACAGCCGTGGGGAAAATGCTTGTAGTTGAACCATTATCAACCCAGAGAGGAAGACATCATGGTACACAACTTGATAAAGAGTCAATGTATTTTGTGGTTAAACGAAGTCCTTATACAATTGATATACATGAGTTGGTAAGATTTACTGGACCTTATGGAGGAGGAAATTAAGATTAGTGTTACTATGTTTTAAAACATAGTAACATAAGAAATACGGCTATAATTAAGTTATGAAAAAGGCGCTGATATTACAGAGTTGGTTTAGTACCCCAGAGGATAATTGGTATCCGTGGCTAAAGGCGGAGCTGGAGAAGCGAGGATATAGGGTAATGGTCCCAAAATTGCCGACAATGGATACGAGTTCTCCTGATATGGAAGCGATGTTAACTCACATCAATAGTTTAAATTTTGTGACAGAGGAAACGCTAGTTATTGGACATTCCCTGGGCTCGGTACTAGCGCTACGACTGGCTGAACGGCGTAAATTTGGCAAAGGAATACTACTGGCCGCGTGGGACTTTAATGATTTGACGCCAGAGCACCAGAGTTTTTGGCAGAGCTTAATGGATCACACAAAGATTAAGGAAAATGTGAAGGAATGGGTGTTTTTGATTTCTGACAATGACCCATATGTAACCAAGTTTATTGCGCACGAAGTGGCGGCGAGGGTGGACGGGAAGGCGGTTGATGTTGGGTCGCGTGGTCACTTTGGGAAAGA
>Ga0172369_10000759_pt1 | contig 47880 bp, 33 predicted proteins | sample LakKiv25m_FD_114539 | JGI IMG/M metagenome (GOLD analysis project Ga0172369, IMG submission 114539) | Freshwater microbial communities from Kabuno Bay, South-Kivu, Congo - kab_022012_11.25m | ecosystem: Environmental > Aquatic > Freshwater > Lake | place: Democratic Republic of the Congo...
TCTGCGACATGGTGGAGCCGTATCACATCCCGCTGCGGGCGCTGATCCCGAAGGGGGCGAAGAACCTGCTGGTGCCGGGGCGCGGAGCCTCGGGCGAGCAGATGGCGATGAGCTCCTTCCGCGTGATGGCCACCTGCGCACAGACCGGTTACGCCGCCGGGCTGGCCGCCGCGCAATGCCTGCGGGAGGGGACGATACCGGCCACGCTCTCCGTGTCGCGCCTGCAAGAAGCGATCCAGGCCGGCGGGCAGTCGTTGAACCTGTCGGATTACGGGGAATATCTGCGGCAGCTCATCTACGTGCACGAGCACATCTTTCAGGATGACCGGCCGTTTTCATCCTGCCACGCCTCCACGCTGGTGCAGTTGTCGAACAACCGCTTCCTCGCCGCCTGGTTCGGCGGCACGCACGAGAAGCATGCGGACGTTGGTATCTGGGGCGCGGAGCGGCGTGAAGGGCGCTGGTCGCCGCCGCGCCTGCTGGCGAAGGTGCGGCCGAGCCCGCACTGGAACCCGGTGCTCTTCGCCGATCCCGCCGGACGCGTGCACCTGTTTTTCAAGGTCGGCGATGAGATTCCGGACTGGAAAACGTGGATCATCACCTCGGAGGACGGCGGCAACACCTGGAGCGAACCGCGCGAATTGGTCCCGGGCGACCGCGGCGGGCGCGGACCGGTGAAGAACAAGCCGATCCTCCTTTCCAACGGTGACTGGCTGGCGCCGGCTTCGGTAGAAACGGCCGAAGGCTGGGACGTCTTCGTCGACCGCAGCACGGACGGCGGCCAGACGTGGGAAGCAAGCCCGCTGCTGGACCGCAGCGCCGTGACCGGCCTGGGCATCATCCAGCCCAGCCTGTGGGAATCGGCGCCCGGACAGGTGCACATGCTGATGCGCAGCACCGCCGGCGCCATTTTCCGCAGCGATTCATTAGATAACGGCCGCACCTGGCGCCCGGCCTATCCGACGAGCCTGCCGAACAACAACAGCGGCCTCGACCTTGCGAAGCTGCTTGATGGCACATTGGCGCTGGTCTTCAATCCAGTGGCCGGCAACTGGGCCGCGCGCACGCCGCTGCGTATTGCCCTTTCCTTCGACAACGGCATTACCTGGCCGCGAACGCTGGACATCGAAACAGCGCCGGGCGAATACTCCTACCCCGCCATCATCCCCACGGCGGTTGGCATGGCGGTCACGTATACGTGGAAACGGGAGCGGATCGCGTTCTGGGCAGGATCGATTGAACGGATACCCGGTACGGCGGTCGAGTAGGCACGAAAATCCCTCACCGCTCCCACGCCGTATCGAGACCCCGCGCTAACAGGAAGGCTTCGCGTGAACGGGCATTAGGGAGAGGTGGTCTCGATACGGCGCGGTTGCGGTGAGGGTTTTTCGAAAGGCTCACTTGCCTACTCGACCACCGGACCAGGCGTTATGATCAGAAAACGTCAGGGACTGTCCCGGCCCTCCGTAACCAGCGCCCGTTTCCTCATCTATGCCCGTTCACATGACACTAGGGACTGTCCCCGAGAACGAGAATGGTGGTATGACCAGGTCACTCGCCACTATAAAATATTGTCCCGGTCAATGCAACTTTTTGCCAGGCAAGGCGTATAATAGAGTAATGATCTGATTTGGAGGCTGTCCGAAAAAGGAGGAAGGGCCATGTCAGGAGTGAGATTTATCGCGATACTGGTGTTTCTGCTGATCGCCGGCGCCGTGCTGGCGGTCAACCCGATGACCCCGCACATCGTGATGATCAACGATCGGCCGATGATCTCGCTGCAGGATTTCGCGGAAACCTTCGATGCCGACGTCGATTACCATGTGGATCGGAACGAGATCTGCATCACCCTCTACGACACGACGATCTACGTGGTGCCCTACCGCATGACCGCATGGGTCAACGACCGCAAGGTCTGGCTGGACATGCCGGTGGTGATTATCGACGATGTCACCTACCTGCCGGTGAAATTCCTCTGCGACGCCTACGGCTTCCGCTATGATTGGCGGCAGCCGAACCGGGATGTGTGCATCGTCAACCGATGGACGACGGAAACGGTCATTATCGTCATCGACATTGATTGGCACAACCGCAGCCATGTCTGGCGGCACGACTACGATTGCAACTGGTACATCAATTTCCACCAGCACCATAAAATCGACTGGAGCCGGCGGGACGCCGATCCGCCGTATCACGGGCATGACGGCGGCCGTCCCTACAATGACAACCGTCCCGGCGACCGGCCGGGTGGCTACAAAGACACCGATCAGCCGGACGGATATCACGGCGGGTATGGTGACCGGCCGAACGATAACAAACCGCGGCCCGATAACAATCCGATCAATGACCGGCGTGATCAGGACGTCGATCATGGCAAGCTGCCCGGACGCCCGCCGGCGCCGACCACCGGACCGGTGATCGACAACCCTCGACCATACGGCGATATGAATCCGCGCCCCGATTACGACCGGCCGAACCCCGGCGAGCAGCATGGCGACTACCGGCCGCAGCCCGGTAAAGACAGCGGATACGAACCGCAGCCCGGCCAGCCCGACGGCAAAGACAACAGCCCGTGGTGGCGGCGCGATCAGCAGCCCGACGGCAAGGACAATGGACCATCCTGGCGGCGCGACCAGCAACAGGACGGCAACATGCCGAGCATCTTCGAGTGGCTGGGTAAAAAAATCGAGATCAAACCCTACGATGGTAATCCGAATGGCGGCTATACGCCACAGAATAACCAGCCGCAGTCCGCTGACACCCATCAGGATAAAGAACAGAGTGCCCAACCGCAGGATAACGACCGGCACGAGAAGGAGAGCAAGGATCAGGGTGACAGCAAGGAGAAGAGCAACGACAGCGGCGACAAGGGCGGCGACAAAGAGAGCAAAGGCCACGGCCGGCATGACCGGTAATGCCGTTTAATTGAAACACAGGCACGGACCCCGGAGCAGCGAGCGCCGGGGTCCCTGTTGTTTGGTGCGCCCGGTCCGGCGGTCGAGTAGGCAAGGAAGCTTCATTAAAAAAGCCCCCACAGCTCTCGCGCCGTATCGAGACCCCGCGCATTTAGGTACGCCTTGCGTGAACGGGCTCTATAAGAGAGGTAGTCTCGATACGGCTCGATAACTATGAAGGTTTTTCGAAAAGGCTGACTTGCCTACTCGACCACCGGGCTTGCACTTCTTACTACTTATCACTTATTACTACTGACTACTCACTCCCATTCTTCCTATCCCACTGAACTTATGCTAGACTGTGCATGCAAATCTTCCCGTGGAAAGACCGAGCGATGAAGTATGTCTTGATAGTCCCGGATGGCATGGCGGATGATCCCGTCGCGGAGTTGGACGGCCGCACGCCGTTGATGACGGCGAAGACGCCGAACCTGGATGCGCTGGCGCGCAGGGGCACCGTGGGACGGGTGCAGACCATCCCGCCGGGGATGCCGCCGGGCAGCGACGTGGCCGCTCTCTCCATCATGGGCTATGATCCGGCGAAGTATTATACCGGCCGCGCGCCGCTGGAGGCCGCCGCGCAGGGGCACGACCTGGGCCCGCGCGACATCGCCTATCGGTGCAACCTGATCACCACCGACGGCGAGCACATCGTCGATTACAGCGCCGGCGAGATCACCTCCGAAGAAGGCGCCGAGCTGATGGCGGTGATCGAAGAAAAGCTGCATACGCCGCAGATTCACTTCTTCCCGGGGATCAGCTACCGCAACCTGATGATCTGGAACGGCGGCACGGTGGACGTGAAAACCACCCCGCCGCACGACGTGATGGGCCAGCCGGTGGCGGCGCACCTGCCCGTCGGCGATGCGGAGGACCTGCTGCGCGGCATGCTCTGGGATTCCTACGAGATTCTGCGTAAGCACCCCATCAACCGGCGGCGCGAGGACGAAGGGAAAAATCCGGCGAACATGATCTGGCTGTGGGGCCAGGGGTACGCACCGCGGCTGGACAGCTTCCAACTCACGCACGGCATGACCGGGGCGGCTATCTCCGCGGTGGACCTGATCCGCGGCATCGCCCGCATCGCCGGTCTGCGCGCGCCCATTGTGCCGGGCGCCACCGGGCGCATCGACACCAACTGGGCGGGCAAGGCGGCAGCGGCGGTCGGCATGCTGGCGGAGGTGGATTTCGTCTTCGTGCACCTGGAAGCGCCGGACGAATGCGGCCACCAGGGCGACCTGGAGGGGAAGATCCGCGCCATCGAGCTGACCGACCGCGAGATTATCGGCCCGGTATGGGCAGCGGCGCAGCGATACGGCGCTGCGCGCATCGGCGTGCTGCCCGATCATTACACGCCGCTGGCCATTCGCACCCACATCGGCAAGCCGGTGCCCTTCGTGCTGGCCGGCGACGGCATCGCCGCCAACGGCTTCGATCGTCTGGATGAGGAGATGGGGCAGGAATCACCACTGTTCATCGACGAGGGCTGGACGCTAATCCGGCGGCTTTTCGCGGAATGAATGGATCAGCCCGTAAAGGGATGCGGATTACCGCATTCCTTTACGAACTGATCCACTCTTCCATTCTTCCAACCTTCCAACGTCAACTGAACAATTCCGCTATGTCGTCCCGCGTCAGCGATTTGAAGAGGCCGCCGTCGGTGCTGATGAGCTGGCGGACGAGCTCGCGCTTGCGATCCTGCAACAGGAGAATCTTCTCCTCGACGGAGTCCTTCATGATCAGCCGGTAGATGAAAACCGGCTTGTCCTGGCCGATGCGGTGGGCGCGGTCGCTGGCCTGCATCTCGACGGCCGGATTCCACCAGGGGTCGATGTGGATCACGTAGTCGGCGGCGGTCAGATTGAGACCCACGCCGCCGGCCTTCAGGCTGATGAGGAAGAACGGCGTGTCCGGCGTCTCCTGGAAGGCGTCCACGCGCGCCTGGCGGTCCCTGGTCTGGCCGTCAAGGTATTCATACGGGATGCCGCGGGCATCGAGCGCCTCGCGGACGATCTTCAGCATGCGGGTGAACTGCGAGAAGACCAGCGCTTTGTGCCCCTCGGCGCGCAGTGTCTCCAGCAGGTCGAGCAGCTCGTCGAACTTGGCAGACGTCCCATCGAAGCCGCCGTCCACCAGCCGCGGGTGGTTGCAGATCTGGCGCAGGCGCAGCAGGCCCTCCAGAATCTTCATGCGCGCGTTGTCCATGCCTTCGTCATCGATGAGGCCGAGCAGCACGGCGCGGTAGCGGTCGCGCGTCTTCTCATACAGGGCGTGCTGCGGCGGCTCCATCTCGCAATACAGCGTGCGCTCGGTGCGCGGCGGCAATTCGGACGCCACCTGCTCCTTGGTGCGGCGCAGGATGAAGGGGAAGACCAGCCGGCGCAGCGCCTGCGCCGCTTCCGCGTTGCCGCCCTTCTCGATGGGGGTGGCGAACTCCTGGCGGAAGTATTCCAGGCTGCCCAGCAACCCGGGGTTAAGGAAGGCGAATTGCGACCAGAGCTCGGTGGCGTTGTTCTCCACCGGCGTGCCGGTCAGCACCAGCCGGTGGTCGCCGCAGACCAGCCGCACGGCGCGTCCCGTCTGGCTCAACGGATTTTTGATCGCCTGCGATTCGTCGAGGATGACGTAGTGGAAGGCATACTGGCGGAACTGCTCGATGTCGCGCAGCAGGATGCCGTAGGTGGTGAGCACCACATCCGCCCCGGCGAAGGACTGCAGCGTCTGGTCGCGGTCGCCGTCGGCATGGGTCAGTATGCGCAGGCCGGGGGCGAAGCGCTCCGCCTCGCGCTGCCAGTTGAAGATCAGCGAGCGCGGCACCACCACCAGGTCGGCGGTGGTCGCGTGGCCGTTCTCGCGCAGCGACTGCAGCAGCGCCAGCGCCTGGATGGTTTTACCGGTGCCCATGTCGTCGGCCAGGCAGCCGCCGAAGCCGTAGTCATGCAGGAAGTGCAGCCACTCGTAGCCGGCCTGCTGATAACTGCGCAGCTCACCGGTCAGGCCGCGGGGCGGGTCGCGATGCTCGATCGAGTCGAAATGCTGCAGCCGGTGACGGCGCTCTTCATACTTCTCATCCACGCGCGCGGAATCCGCCCCGTCCAGCAGCGCGTCGATGGCGGTGATCTGCGCGGCGGACAGCCGCAGTTTCTCGCCGGACGGCTCGCCCAGGTCGAGCAGCCGCCGGTAGCGCGCCAGCCAGTCCTCGGGCAGGGCGCCGATGGTGCCGTCCGCCAGCTTGATGAAGCGCTCGCGGCGGTGCAGGGCGCGGCGCAGCTCCTGCAGGCCCACCTCCAGCTCGCCGAAATGCACCACCGCCTGCACGTCGAACCAGTCGATGCCGGAGGAGACCGCGAAGGAGATGGTCGGGCGGCTGCGGTTCACCCGCGCGGTGGTCAGCTCCTCCTCGCCGTAGACTTCGAACCCGGCTTCCGCCAGCCGCGGCACCTGGTGCAGCAGGAAGTCCACCGTGTTCACCGATTTGCGCAGCACGAAGCGGCCTGATTCTTCGCCACGCTTCAGACCGAAGCCGGAGAGCGCTTTCCACGCTTCCATCTCGATTTGCGTATTACGATGAATGCGGACCAGCGTGCTGCTGCCGTTCTCGTGGGGCACCAGGCTGGTCTCGGGCAGGTAGGACGCGTATGCCACTTCATAATCTTCGTAGCCAAAGCGCAGTTCCGCGCGGAACTCTCCGCTGTCTTCGCGCAGGTATACCCGCCGCACCGGCTCCGCGCGTATATCACCGGAGGTGGCGAACTCGCCGGCCAGCGTCACCTGGTCGGCCAGCGCCGTCAGGTATTTGCCGCTGAACTCCTCCAGTTCTTCCGCGGGGATGATGATTTCCGGGTAGCGCAGAAACGCCTGCAGCAGTGCCGCGGTGCCGCCGATGCGGAAGATGGTGGCGTCCTGCAGCACCCATCCCGCCTTGCGCCCGAGCACCATCGTCTCGCCAGGCGCGAGCTGGAAGCGGCGGTCGTCCAGTGTCAACCAGAGTGTCAGCCGCATGCCATCCTCGACCTGCTCGGTCACCACCTCGGGCACCGCCTCGGCGTCGGTGATGGTCAACGGCTTCGCGAGCGGGTCCTTGCCGTCGCCCAGGAATACCGGACAGGTTTTCAATAGCGGGATGAGCGTGTTGAAAGAGTTTTCCTGCGAGTAATAGGTACCGGTGGAGAGGATGAGCCCCATGGCGGCGATCAGCTCGGGCGTGGCATTATAAATGCTGGTAAAGTCCGAGCGGGTATACACCGGTCGCGCGGCGATCCCCTTCGTGCGGTGGATGACCTGCGCCAGCTCGGCGCCGTCCTCCGGCAGCCTGTCCGGCAACTGTCGCCGCGCGATGCTGTGGGGCGTGATGTGCGTATACGTCGCGTTATTGTCCGTGAAGAGACTGAAGGCGATGACGGCGTTGCCGGTGGTCACTTTCCGCGTGCGTTCCGGCTTGATGGCCTCGTCCAGCACCTGCTGCCAGATGCACGGCGGGTGCTCCTGCAGGTAGCGCTGCAATTCGAAGAAGGCGGCGATTTTGTGCGAGCATTCAAGCTGCAGCCGCGGGCAGTCGCAGCTCACCTCAACCTGCCCGTCCTTCGCCAGGTTCACCTCGACCCGGTGGGACGTGTCTTTCGGCAAGGAGACCTGCACCAGCGCGTGCGAGCGCTCGATGCTGATAACTTTAGCCTGGCGATAGGTAAAGGCGTTATACCCTTCCCAGTAAAATTTCGTCGGATTCCGCCAATATTTATTCAACAACGGTGCAAAGATCTGTGCCGTTAAATTTCGCCCTGCCATACACCATCCTTCGCCTGGCCATAAATTTCGAGGTTATTATTGTAGCGGGTTCGGGGTGAATGGGCAATGTCACATGGTGTGTGAAGAGTGGTGGAAGCTACATTCTCAGTCTGGAAGGGTGCGAGAGCCCCGCCGAATTTCGGTAGACGTACCTAAACTCGGCGGGGCTCTCGCACCCTTCCAGACTGAGAATGTGCCTTACACCGCCTGCCTGTTCAGACTTTCACGATGCCGATGACGATCTTCTCGTCGCCCAGTTCGGACTCTTCCGTGCAGGCTTCGGCCGGGGGCGTGCCGAAGGTCACGTCGTCGGCGAGTGTTTCGGAGGCCAGGGCGTCGCGGTGCGGGCTCACGGCCTCGATCAGCGCCTCCGGCATTTGCAGGAACAGACGGATGTGATCGCTGATCTCCAGGCCGGCATTTTTGCGCGCGTCCTGCACGTTGCGCACCAGGTCGCGCGCCAGACCTTCGCGGCGCAGCTCCTCGCTGATCTCGGTATTGAGCGCTACCGTATAGCCGCCTTCTTCCGCCACTGCGAGGCCGGCGGGGGAGGAGGATTCTACGAGGATCTCATCCCCGCCCATCTCCAACGGCTGGCCGTCCACGGTTAGCGTGAAGGGCTGGCCGGCGTTGGCGGCGGCGACGATGGCCTGCGTCTGCTCCGACGACAGGCTCTGCAGCATGTTGCGCAGCGCGGGCACCAGCTTGCCATATTTGCGACCGACGACCGGCAGGTTCGGCTTCAGGCGATATTCCACCATGCCGCTGGCGCCTTCAATGAAACGCAGCGCCTTCACGTTCAGCTCGTCGAGCAAGTCACCCTCGAAGCGCAGCAGCGCCTGCTTCTCCGCGGCGCCGGGTACATGCACCAGCATCTCCGCCAGCGGCTGCCGCACCTTCAGGCCGGATTCGGAGCGGGCGGAGCGGCCCAGCTCGACCACCTTCAGCAGCACCGCCATGTCGCGGTCCAGCTCCGGGTCGACCAGCGCTGGGTCCACCCGCGGCCAGTCGGCCAGGTGCACGCTCTCGGCGGCGCCGGCTTGCTGCTCGGCCACCAGGTTGCGGTAGATCTCCTCGCTAACGAAGGGCGCGAAGGGCGCCAGCAGCTTCGCCACCGTCACCAGGCAGGCGTGCAGCGTATAATATGCGGCCTGCTTGTCGGCGTCCGCCTCGCTCTTCCAGAAGCGGCGGCGGTTGCGGCGCAGGTACCAGTTGGAGAGCAGGTCGGTGAAGTTCTCGATGGCGCGGGCGGCATCGGTCACCTCGTAATCTTCGAGCTTCGTCGTCACCTCATTCACCAGCGCCTGCACCTGCGACAGCGCCCAGCGGTCGATCAAGGCCAGATCCTTGGTCGCCACCGGCTTCGGCTGCCAGCCATCCAGGTTGGCGTAGGTCACGAAGAAACTGTAGGTGTTCCACAGCGTGAGCAGGAACTTGCGGATCGACTCGCCGACCAGGTGGCCGGAGAAACGGCGCGGGTTGCCGGGCGCGGTGCTGGTATACATGTACCAGCGCATGGCGTCCGCCCCCTGCTCGTTCAGCACCGCCCAGGGGTCCACGATGTTCCCCTTGGACTTGCTCATCTTGAAGCCCTTTTCATCCAGGATGTGACCGAGGCAGATCACGTTCTTAAACGCCGGACGATCGAAGAGCAGCGTGGCTTCGGCATGCAGTGTGTAAAACCACCCGCGCGTCTGGTCGATCGCCTCCGAGATGAAGTCGGCGTAATAAGCGTTGGTCTGCTCCACCCATTCCTTATTCTCGAAGGGGTAGTGCCACTGCGCCACGGGCATGGCGCCGCTGTCGAACCAGGCGTCCATCACATCCAGCACGCGGGTCATCTTGCCGCCGCACTCCGGGCATGCCCAGGTGATCTCATCGACGTAGGGACGGTGCAGGTCGAGCTCCGACAGGTCCTTGCCGGCCTTCTCGCCCAGCTCCGCCACGCTGCCGATGCACTGCTGGTGGCCGCACGCGCATTCCCAGATGGGCAGCGGCGTGCCCCAGTAACGCTCGCGGCTGATCGCCCAGTCGATGTTGTTTTCCAGCCAGTTGCCGAAGCGGCCATACTTGATGTGGTCGGGCACCCAGTGAATGGTATCGTTACCGCGCAGCAATTGCTCCTTGCGGGCGGTGGTGCGGATGTACCAGCTCGACTTGGCGAAGAAGAGCAGCGGGGCGTCGCAGCGCCAGCAGAACGGGTAGGTGTGCTTCACCCGCCCGCTGCGGAAGAGCAGCCCGCGGTCTTTCAGGTCGCGGATGATCTTCGGGTCCGCTTCCTTGAAGAACTGGCCCTCCAGGTCGCGCAGGTCGGGCAGCGCCATCATGCTGCCGGTCAGGTCGACGGAGAAGAGGGTGGGCAGCCCGTGGCGCCGTCCGATCTCCAGGTCGCCGTAGGCGGGCGCGGTGTGCACCACGCCGGTGCCGTCCTCCAGCGAGACGTAATCGTCGGCGACCACGCGGTAGGCGTCATCCCAATCGATGGTTTCGCCGCCGCCGGGCAGGCCGCGGTACAGCGGCTCGTAATGGATGCCCGCCAGTTCCGAACCTTTGAAGGTGCGCAGCACGACCGCGTCTTCGCCCAGGTTCGCTGCCAGCAGCGCCTCCGCCAGGATCAGCACTTCGCCTTCATGCTGCGCGGCGACGTAGGTCCCGTCCGGCTTCACCATCAGGCCGGTGTTGCCGGGCAGCGTCCACGGGGTGGTGGTCCACGCCAGGAAGAAGACCGGCTCCGGCAAGCCCGTCAGCGGCGCCGGCAGCTTGCCGTCCACTGTATTGACCTTGAACTTCGGCCAGATGGACGGATCTTCGGTATCTTCTTTATATCCCTGCGCCACTTCGTGGTCGGAGAGCGTGGTGACGCAGCGCGGGCAGTGCATGGTGACCTTGTAGTCGCGATACAGCAGGCCGCGGTCCCACATTGTCTTCAGGATCCACCAGCCGGATTCGATGAAGTTATTGGTGTAAGTGAAATAGGCGTCGTCCAGGTCCACCCAGTAGGCGATGCGGTCGGTCATCCGCTCCCAGTCCTGCACGTAGCGGAAGACGCTGGCCCGGCATTTTTCGTTGAACGGGATGATGCCGTAGTTTTCGATGTCGCGCTTGCCGCTGAGGTTGAGTTCCTTCTCCACCGCTACCTCGACGGGCAGGCCCTGCGTGTCCCAGCCGCCGCGTGCGCCGATGATGTGGAAGCCTTGCATGCGCTTGTAGCGGACGATAATGTCCTTGAATACGCGCGCCAGCACGTGGTGCACGCCCGGCTTGCCGTTTGCCGTGGGTGGCCCCTCGAAGAAGACGAAGTCCGGCCCGCCGTCGCGACCGGGAATGGCGCGCCGCTGCACGCCCGACTCCCGCCACCAGGACACCAAACTCTCTTCCAGCTTCGGAAACGAAACCTGCGAATCTACGCTGCGAAACACGGTAATCTCCTTCATCCCAGGGAACAGGGGGACAGGGGACAGATTCATGTCATTGTCCCCGGAAAACAGCGTATATTGTAGCGGATTTTGAGCATCGGGGAAAGGACGGGGATCAGGCCGAAACGGTGTAGTTATTTTAGGAAAGCGATGGAAGGGTGATTCTCGGTCTGGAAGGGTGCGAGAGCCCCGCCCGAGTTCAGGTAAGCCTACCTGAACTCGGGCGGGGCTCTCGCACCCTTCCAGACCGAGAATCACCCTTCCACCGCTTTCCTAAGTTACGCGAACTTCAGCGTGCCGAACATCCACGGACGGTGAAAATCGAGCTTGCCGACCTCGGCCCAGGAGTAGTAGTCGAGCTTGTTCTCCTCATACGAATCCAGGCGGTAGAGGTTCAGGCGCCATTCGTCGCCGCTCTCCGGCACCAGGTGGTCGGAGCCGATGAGGGAGGTGAAAGGCATGGCGTATTCCGCCGACCAGCCCTTCGCGCCCATGACGCCCAACTCACCGTCGATGTGCACTTTGGTGATCATGCCCGGGGTGTCGTAGTCGGTCATCGAGATGATGTTATGCCGGCCGTCCACCGGGGTGCCGTTGAGCACGGCGGCGTCGTAGATGACGTTGCGCGGGCTGACATTGATCTCGAAATACTGGCGGATCTTGCCGGACGGGCAGATGAAGACCTCCACGCATTCCTGCTTCCAGATGGGGGCATCCCGCTCGGTGTAGGTGCCCCAGGCGTAGTCGTCCTCGCATTGGAAGGCGATATACAGGTACCTGTCGTTATACAGCAGCTTCGCCGTGGTGCGGAATTTGCCCGGCTCGCCGGTCACCGGGTGGTTGAGGGTGACCGCCTCCGCCGTCGCCCACAGCGGATCGTCAGCCTTGCCGGTCTGGTTCAGCTCACGGTCAATGCTATTGCACAGGTAGGTCGGAAACTTCATGGCATCCTTCTTTCGTAAAGGTTCTCCGATTTTTTCGACATGGCGGACGCTTACCCTTCTTACCTTTGTAGGGAACGCCCTCCGTGGCGTTCCTGTCTTCTTATTACCGGCAGGGGGGAGATACGAGAACAGGAACGCCACGAAGGGCGTTCCCTACGGAAGGGGTTAGCTTGCTGGTGGCGAATACCACCGCGGGGAGGGTCACTATGGCCGGTATCGCGTTGAATGAAGATGACAGCCACTATTTCTCGACCCGCGCCGGGCGGCGGCTGGATGCGGAGACGGTGGCGTCGTGGGTGGATCAGTACGCGGGGACGCAGGTGACGGAGCTGCTGCTGTGCCCGAACTGCATGCGCACAAGCTATGACAGCGCGGTGTGGGACCCGATCTGGCGCGGCTATGACCCGGCGGCGGGCGATGATCAGCCGCTGCTGGCCAGCCGGCCGCCGGAGGAGCGCGCATTCACGCGCGGGTGGATTCACACCGCCTGGCAGCTGGCGCAGGACGGCATCGACATTTACGCGGTATGGATTGCGCGCTGCCGTGAGCGCGGCATCGCTCCCTGGCTCTCCATGCGCATGAACGACATCCACTGGGTGGACGATGAGCAAGCGTATATTCACAGCGAATTCTGGCGGTCGCGGCCCGACCTGCGGCGGGCGCCGTACCGGTTCAACTTCTGGACCGACCGCGCTTTCGATTACGGCCAACCCGAGGTGCGCGAGCATCATATGCGGCTGATTCGCGAGCTGGTGGAGCGCTACGATTTCGACGGGTTGGAGCTGGACTGGATGCGCTTCGGGTTTCACTTCCGCCCGGGGTACGAGCAGGAAGGCAGCGAGCTGCTAACCGAGTTCACCGCGGAGGTGCGGCGCTTGCTGGATGATTGGGCGGCACGGCGCGGCCACCCCATCCGGCTGGGTGCGCGCGTCCCCTCACGGCCGGAGACGGCGCGGCGGCTGGGCATGGATGCGGTGGCCTGGGCAAAAAAGGGTCTGATCGACTGGCTGGTGGTGACGCCGTTCTGGGCGTCCGCGGAGACGGACATGCCCCTCGAACTGTGGAAGGCGCTGCTGGACGGCACCGGAGTCACGCTGTGCGCCGGGCTGGAGATTCTGCTGCGGCCGTATGATGCCTTCCCGCGCATGGTGACGAATTCGCTGGAGACGGCTCGCGGGGCGGCGGCCACCTTCCTCGACCGTGGGGCGGACCGCGTGTACCTGTTCAATTATTTCGACAGCGAGACCGCGATGGACGACCTGACCAATTATCCGGTGCTGTTGCGCGAGGTGGGCGAGCCGGCCACGCTGCGCGGCAAGGCGCGGCGGCACGTGCTGACCTTCGCCGACACCTGGGCGCCGGGCGAAACGCCGGCCTGGCCGCTGCCCGCCATCGTCGGCGCGGGACAGGTCAAGGCCTTCCGCCTGCCCATCGGCCCGCGGCCGGAATCCGGTGAGGCGGCCGTACTGCTGGGCGTGCTCGCGGGCGATACCGCAGGGCTGGAGGTGCGCGTGAACGGGACGGTCTGCCCGCCGCGCGGACAGCGGGAGCTGCCGTCGCCGGCGCCGGAATGCCCGGTGCACGCGTTCGAGATTCCGCCGGCGGCATTGCACCGCGGCGATCAGGTGATCGAGGTGACGCCCGTGCAGGAGATGACCTTCGGGTGGGTCGAAATCAGCATCGCGTAGTCCCGTTGTATATTCTCGTAGTGAGAGCCGGTTGGCGGCAACTTACCTCATCGCAGGCATAACGCGAGGGTGCGGCAACGAGTTTACCCATTACATCCTATACGTGTTTACACTTCCGTTTCCGTATTCGCGTATAGCCGCTTCCGCTCCGTCTTCGCCACTGCCCACAATTCGTGCAGGAGAGTGATGGCACGGCGGGCGTCGGCATCGGCGAGGGCATTGCCCCCATATTGCTGGCGGATATACAGGTCGGTGAGGGCGCGCACCGGCTTACCCATGGCCGGGCTGATCTGGCTGAACAGCGCCTCGAACTCGGTAGCTGTGCAGCCTTCCGGTTTATGGACTCCCCAGCGTTCCAGCCAGCGATGCATGCGCTTGTAACATGCCAGTACACTCTTGCGCGCCTCCTCCTCCGTCAGTTCCTTGCGTGGGAACTCCGGCGGACGGTCGCGAAATGCAATGAGCAGCGTCACCCCCAGCGCCAGCAACAGCGCCAGCACGCAGGCCGAGGTGATGCGCACGGCAGCAGACGCGCGAAACGCGGTGACCCACGAATGTACCCAGCCTTTGATGGTATCCGTGATGGCGGTGAGGACATCCCACGTCGTCCCCCAGACGGACGGCGCCAGGCGACTGCCGGCGGTGGGGTCCACGGTGTACCAGCCATACCCCCGCAGATACACCTCGACCCAACTGTGGGCATGACTGGCGTTGACCTTATATCGGATCTTCTCAGGATTTTCGTGATACGCTTCATCCAGGTCGCCGGTAGCGAAACCAACGACGAAGCGTGCCGGGATGCCTACACTCCGGCACAACAGCACCATCGAGCCGCTGAAATAGTTGCAGTACCCCACCTTTTGTCGATCGAGGAAATCGACGATCGGGTCGACTCCCTTCGGCGGCGGCGCGGGCTTCAGCGTATAACGATAATTGCTGCTCAGCTCCAGCTCGATCTCGTGGATGATATCGAAATCCTTGGCCGTGTTGAGATTGATATTGCGTTTGCCCAGGATTTCAATCGCCTTTTCACGGATGCTCTTGCGGACTGCCGGGTTGTCGGGCATCTGCAGGTACGGCCCGAAATGCCGGACAAAGGCCTGTTTATCGCCATCATACGGCAATGCACGATCCAGCGGCATTGACGTGGGCAAGGGTTTGATGATGGAAAGCACCTGGTAGGAATATTGGTCCCACAGCGGGCTTTTGACCAGGATGCTGCCATCGGAGGTGACTTCGGGAGGGATGCGGAACAGCATCTCGCCGCATTGCACCCGTGTAATCTGGTATGCTCCAAAGACGGGCTGTGCGCCGTTCCCGTGAGCCGTCGTGATGATGTCGAACGTTTGATTAACGACGAATTTATTCAGGTAGGACTTTTTTTCGGCGAGCGCTTCAGTGATGCCCGGATCGCCGATCGGTTCCGATTGGATATCAAGCTGCATTCGGCCGGCGTTGATCGGCGTAAGCGTCCAACCCTCGTCACGCTTCACGATTACATCGGAGTCAGTATACCTTTCAGCGCTCGACAGCAATTGGGCCGAATGCCAGCGGCCGTCTTCGTAGGTTTCGTAGGTGGCACCCCGCCAAAGCAGGTTCTGCGGCGCATCTTTATCCACGGTGACGTTCATCACCGGTTGTTTCCCGTTTGGCCAGCGCGCGCCACCGACCTCGATGGTCGGTTCCAGGAAGACGGACAACTGGCCGCCGCGCCCCATGAAGTTGTTGAACATGTGGTTGCGGCGCGCCATGCGGGTGGTGACGGCCATCATGTTAAACGGCTGCAGCATGATCCCGGCGATGAAGACGAGGGGAGAAACCACCAGCGCAAAGATGAGCGTCCACAGCAGCAACTGGCGTTGAATCCGCGGTGGCGTATGAATCGAGAACCATTGCTGGTGCTGCTCGTGACTGAACAGGTAGGCTGACGTGATGAAGAGCACGATCAGACAGAGGATGGTGAGCGGATCACGATCCAGCTCGTGATGGGTGATGACCGCCAGCAGAAAGATGCTGATGCCGGGCAGTGGTGTTTGCAGCAGGTCGGCCGAGGTGACCAGCAGGATGGCGCGGCCGGCAGCCAGTATGGTGAAGATATGCAGCATGCCGTCGAGCTGGTCCAAGCTCTCGCTGCCGATGATCGAGCCCAGCGGGTTGGACCAGTCGATCTGCAGGCCGGGGAGCGAGCGGACCAACAGCCAGGTCAGCACCAGCAGCGGGAGAGTGGTCAGCAGGTTGAGGATGATCCGGTTGTAGCCGCGCTGCCGGAAGTAGACGCTGCACGGCACGCCCAGCAGGATCAGGAAGATCGAAACCAGGAAGACGTGCGGCGCCAGAATCGAGTGCGCGGCAATGGTCGGGGCGAGCATATTCAAGCCCGTCATCGCATACGGGATGAAGGCATCGCGGCTCGTAATGGGCGGCTCTTTCAGGATGGGTACCGCCATGCTCCCATTATACCCATTTTCCACCCGTTTAAGGGAGGGGAATGCTTGTATTCAATGCAATCCCCGCGGGTGAATTGATCAGACGGGCGTGAACATTGCACATGTTCAGTTGTCCGGCAGTAGGCCGGGACCGGGAAAGGAGGGTATAATAGGCAGGCACAGCGGATGGTCCCGCACGGGTTGCATGTCGTGAGAGGAGCATATCATGACCACATTGACTATCATCGCCATGATCAGCATCGTCGTGATCGGGGTGGTACTGGTGGTGGAGTTGATCGTCGCCAGCATGCTGCTGATGACGCTGAAAAACCTGACGATGCAGGTACGGGAGCATTTGGATCCGCTGGCGTCGAAGGCGAATACACTGTTGATCACCGCCAATGAAATGGCGGAGAAGCTGCAGGATCGGACGGAGGATATCGCCGATCAGGCGGCGCACACGACCTCAGTAGTGGGCAGCGGCGTGGAAAACACCTCACGGTTGATGCAGCGCATCGTCGCCACCCCCGTGATCCGCGGCTCGGCGGTCGTGGCGGGCTTCCGGCGCGGCGTCAGCATCTGGCGCACACTGCGCCAGGCGCGCAAGCTCCAGCGCCGCGGAGAAGGTTATCCTGTGATCTAATACCCTGTCATACCTGAACCCAGCCCCCGCATTGGGGGGCTGGGGGATAAGGTCCTGTCTTTCTCACCTTTTCCGATGCCCCCCGGTTTTTTCGCCGTATATCGATTATAATAACGATATCCCACCTGTTCGGGAGTCGCCATGAATCGATATCTGCTGCTGGTACTGGCCATCCTCCTGCTGCCTTCCATGCTGCCGGCGCAGCCTGGCCCGAATGCCGACCCGGGGCAGCCACCCCCGCCGCCCGCTCCCCGCGTCGATCCGCTCGATATGCTGGGAAAATTTAACTTCAATAAGCATGTTTCAGCGGCGGAAGCGACGCCGAACGGCTTGTTCGTGCTGGGTGAAGGCGTGCTGACGCGCTACAGCCCGGACCTGGAGCAATGCGCCACGCTGCAACTGTTGCCGCCGTTGCCGCCCCCGATGGATGGGGATGATAAGCAGGCGATGCAGAAGTGGTTCAACGAGCGCGCACTCCGGAGCGCCACCCCCGCGATGCTGCCTGCCGGAGACATGCTGTATATCGTGTGTTCCGGCATGCTGTTCCGCGTGAATCAGAATACGCTAAAAGCGGAAAAGACGACGCTCGACCCGCTGCCGCAGCCGGGCGGGGAAGTCCGGCTGATCGTCAACATCGCGACGGCGCCGCTGCTGAAGCTGCAGGGAGATACGCTTTACATCGTCCGCCAGGTCGACCTTATTGCGGTAGACCTGAAAACCGGCGCCGTGCTCAAGCGTGTCGACCTGCCGAAGGAAATGATGCCGGCGATGCCGGGTCCCATTGGTCCGATGCCGAACGGCATGGCTCCACAACCGGGCGGCGTGCCATTCGGCGCGGGGGAAGCCGACCGTGCGATGACCGTCGTCGGCGTGCTCGGCAGCCGCAAAGTCGGCGAGCGCACGGCTTACCTGTTGAAGGATGATGCCGGCGTGCTGTACCTGCTCGCCGGCGAGCAGGTAGACCGCCTTGCCGCACAAGGTAACCTGGAAGGGAAACGAGCCCGCGTCACCGGCATGCTTGAGCCGCGGGGCGCGCCGGCAGGGATCAATAGTACCTTGCGCGTGCAGGGAATCCAGTTCCTCGGGGAGTAACAAGGGGGACTGTCTCGTCAAGGAGAAAGCGGCGATGAAGCGTATTATCGGCCTGTTGATCGTCACGCTGGCCTGTCTGCGGTTCGCCGGTGCGCAGCCGGATCCGGATCAGCCCCTGGCCATCCCACCCGACCGGCAGCCAAAGGTCGCGGCGCGCGTGGTCCAAAATTTGCTGATGCAGCAACAGAAGGCTATCGTGCAGAGCACGCCGCACGGCGTCTTCGTGCTGCGCAACGGCATACTGGCGCTGCTGGACACGCAGACACTGCAGCCCAAAAACCTCCTCGAGCTGTTTCCTCCCCCGCCGCCGCCTCCGGGTCCGCAGGCGCCGTTCGCCGCGGCGCCGCCGGCGCCGGTGAACGTGGATCGGCTCTATCCCGCGTCGCTGCTGCCGTTCGAGGATGATCTGCTGATCCTGATCGGCGACCACCTCTTCCGCGTGGATGCGGCTGCCGTCAAGCCGCGGTATGATGCCGACCTGTCCGGCCCGTTCGGCCAGGCCGCGAATCGCTGGCGCGAGCTGGCCACGCCGCCTGCGCTGGAGCTGAAAGGCGACATGCTCTACATCGTGCGCGCGACGCAGATGTGTGTTGTCAATGTGCGGGAGGGGAAATTGCTGGCCACCGTTCAACTGCCGCCGGCGTTACAAATAAACGCCCCCCGTGCTCCGCAGGCGCGCCGGGATCAGCCGGCGGATGGGCAACCCCCGGAGCCACCGCGTGAGGTGACGCTGGTCGGCACAGTCCTTCAGCAGCAGGACGGGGCGAAGACACTGTGGACGTTAAGCACCGCGGAGGATGCTGTGTATATATTGGAGGGAGATGGGCTCGGTAAATTGCTGGCCACGCCGAATGCCGAAGGCATCCGCGCCCGTATCATTGGCACCCTGCGCGTGGACGAGAACCTGCCCGACTTCGCCGATGGGCGCTTGGAGATCAAAGAGTTTCAGATCTTGCCGAAATAACGATCCCGTTGAGAGGATGCTTCATGGTTGACCTGTTTTGCCGCAAGTGCGGGAACCACCTAGGGCCGGCGGGAGATCGGTTTTGCGCGAAATGCGGTACCCCGATTCCGAAGAACGAGCCGTCGCTTTCCCTGATAAATGTGCCTGCTCCGACCACTTCTTCCACATCGACCACGACCGGCGGAAAGATGACTTCGAGCCATGCCTCCGCCGGCGTGCTGGCTACCATCGGTGAAGTATTGCTTGCGGCAGCGATATATTTTCTGCCGTTCTGGCATGTCCGAGTCGATAGCCTGGTCGGCACCATCAGTGCGAATATCACATTGATCCATGGTTTCCCTGCTGTGGGAGTTGCGGCGACGGTGTTTCTTCTGATATCGGCGATCTTAGGGTGGCTCAAGACTGGTGCCTGGCGTGGTAGCATGATCATGCTCTGCGGCCTGGTCATACTTGCCGGTGCCATTTATATCGCCAGTACCGGGCCGGTATATTGGCCATCGACGGGTATTCATGTTATCGGTGAAGGTATGAAGGCCGAGTTGGCCCGGGGAATCATCGGCATGACAACGGAAAGGCATGTCATCTGGGGGCTAGGGGCGTATGCGGCGTTGGTGGCGGCGATCATCTTTTTACTTTCCGGGCTTGTCTGGTCGCAAAAAGATATTCAAGTGGCGAAATCGTGACGCGTGCGCGGGGGGAGTCAGCCCACTGGCTTTCGGCGAATGTCAGTAATCGTCCCCCTCGAGCTTTTCGATTTTACTCGATCGCCGGCACATCCACATCCTCTTCGTCCTTGTCCTCTTCCGTCAATTCCGGCAAGTCGTCTTTGAACAACTCGTCCAGCCAGAACTGCTGGCGGTACATGCGGGCGTAGTGGCCGTCGGTTTTGAGCAGCTCGGCGTGGGTGCCGCGCTCGATGATGGCGCCGTTCTCCAGCACGAGGATGACGTTGGCGTTGCGGATGGTGCTCAAGCGGTGGGCGATGATGAAGGTGGTGCGGCCTTCCATCAGCCGGTCGAGGGCCTGGTGGATGAGAAATTCGGATTCGGAATCTACCGAGGAGGTGGCCTCGTCAAGGATGAGGATGCGCGGGTCGGCCAGCACCGCGCGGGCGATGGCCAACCGCTGCTTCTGCCCGCCGGACAGCTTCACACCGCGCTCGCCGATCTCCGTGTTGTAGCCATCCGGCAGCTTTTCGATAAACTCATGCGCATTGGCAATCTTCGCCGCTTCCTCCAGCTCGTCGTCGCTCGCGTCCAGCTTCCCGTAGCGCAGGTTCTCGCGCACGGTGCCGTTGAAGAGGAAGGTCTCCTGCAGCACCAGTGCGATATACTTGCGCAGCTCGGTCTGCCGCACGTCGCGCACGTCGATGCCGTCCACCGTGATGCAGCCTTCCATCGCGTCGTAGAAGCGCGGGATCAGGTTGATGAAGGTCGTCTTCCCCGCCCCGCTACGCCCCACCAGCGCAATGCGCTCGCCCGGATGCGCAATCACGTTCACGTCGCGCAGCACCTCTTCGCCGGTGGAGAGATAGCTGAAGGAGACGTCGCGGAACTCCACCTCGCCGCGCACCTTGTCCAGCGACAGCGGCTGTTGCGGGTCCGCCACGTCCGGCTCGGTATCCAGCACCTCCAGGATGCGGTCCGCCCCCGCCAGCGAACGCTGGATGCTGTCGAAAAAGCCGAAGAGCTGGCCGATGGGTGCGTAGAAGTTGCCCACGAACATGAAAAAGGCGACAAGCTGGCCGACTTCCAACAGGCCGGACTTGACCTGGTAGGCGCCGACGCCGAAGACGATGAGCGAGCCGATCAATCCCAACAGGCCCATCGCCGGCCCGAAGCTGGACCACAGGCGGATGCCGCGCACGTTCATGTCCAGCACGTCGGCGCTGGTGCCGGTCACGTGTTTCAGCTCGGTCGTTTCACGGCTGAACGCCTTGATGACGCGGATGCCGGACAGGTTCTCCTGCAGCTTGGCGTTCATCGCCCCGATGCGGTCGCGGATGGCCTTGTAAATGGACCGCACCTTGCCGCTGAAGAAGTAGATGCTGGCGGCGATGACCGGGATGGGGATCAGCACCAGGTACGCCAGCTCACGGTTGTAGCCATACATGTAGACAAACGCCAGCCCCATGCCGAACAGGCCCATCACCAGCACGTCCAGCCCGTGCACCATGATGTTCTCGATCTGTTCCACGTCGCTGGTCATGCGCGACATCAGGTCGCCCGTCTGCCGGTTGTCATAAAAGGTCAGCGACAGCTTCTGGAAGTGCTCGTAGAGCTTCCGGCGCAGGTTGTGCAGCATCTTCTGCCCGGCTATGTGCAGCCAGTAGGTGCGCAGGAACCCGGTGAGCTGGGTGGCGACATACACGCCCAGCAGCAGCTCGATCATGCGCGGAATTTCATCGAAGTGCTTTTTCGTCAGCGTGTGGTCGATCATGTGCTGGATCAACCGGGGCGGCTGCATGCTCACCCAGGTGTTGAGGAACATGCAGGCGAAGCCGAAAATCAGGATCGGCCAGAAGGGCGCAATCCAGGGGAGAATACGATTTAATGAATTCCAGGGATTTTTCGCCTTCGGCAAATCCGCGCCATGACGAAACCCACCACCGCCGCGCATTACCATGATATTACTCAAATTCGCAGTAGGTAGAATAATTCCTTTTATTTCCTGCGCGAGGACTGTTCCCATTTTAAAAGGATGAGAAATACGCAAGCGGAAAAGATTTATTGTGAACGGTTGTGGAAGGAGTCATGCCATGCCAGTCTCACCGGATACGGTGCTCTCCTCAGGGACATACCGGCGCCTGCTCGAGCCGTGGGCCCATGCCGCCGCCGCGTATTTTTATCGCCCGCCCGCCCGCCCGGATTTGCTGGTTTACGGCACCGGGTACAACGGCTGGGGGGTGCAGACGCAGCAGAAGGCGTTCGCCGCGCTGGCGGTGCTGGCGGCCGACCCGGAGCTGGATGAAGCGCGCGCGGGAAGCCGTGAGACGCTCAACGCGCAGGCGCTGGCCATGCTGCGCTTCACGCTGGAAAGCCACCTGGAGGGCGGGTACCACTGCACCGACGGCGCCCGCTGGGGGCACACATGGATCAGCGCGCTGGGTACGGAGCGCATGATGCATGGGGTGGAGGCGCTGGAACCGTTGCTGTCGGAATCTGACCGCGCCTTGCTGCGGGCGGTGCTCCTTTCCGAATGTGCGTGGCTGCTGGACTCCTACCCGGTCGAGGCGGGACCGGTGCAGCACAACAAGCCGGAAAGCAACCTGTGGAACGGCGCATTGTTGCACCGCACGGCAATGCGCTATCCCGACGCCTCGCGCGCCGCCGAGTTCCGCGAGAAGGGTACGCGATTCCTGGTGAACAGCATCTCCGTCGCCGCCGATGCCGACTCCGATCGCCAGTATGATGGACGCCCGGTTTCCGCCTGGTTTGCCGGCGACAATTTCTTCCCCTCCTTCGCGCTGAACCACCATGGCTACCTCAACGTCGGCTACATGGTGATCTGCCTCTCGAACATCGCCATGCTCCACTTCGCCTACCGGACGCGCGGGCTGGCGGCGCCGGCGGCACTGTATCACCATGCCGAAGAATTATGGGCGCTGGTGAAGGCATGCCTGTTCCCGGACGGGCGCCTGCTGCGTATCGGCGGGGATACCCGCGCGCGCTACTGCTATTGCCAGGATTACGCCATCCCCATGTGGCTGTTGGCGGCTGAGCACTTCGGCGATCCACACGCCGCCGCCTTCGAGGCCGGGTGGCTGCGGCAGGTGCAGCAGGAGATTGAGGAAAATGCTGACGGCAGCTTCCTCTCCGGACGCTGCGCCGAGTTGGCCGCCGTCTCCCCGCTGTATTACACGCGCCTGGAAGCCGACCGCGCGGTGACACTGTCGATGGGCGCCTACTGGCGGCGGCGGCTGGAAATCCCGGCGGTGGTGACGCCCCCACCGCCAATGCCGTTTACCTGGCATGACGAGTATCACGGCGCCGCCTATCAGCGCGGTCCCCGGCGCGCGGCGTCCTGGGTCTGGCATGCCGCCGAGTTGCCGCAGGGACTATGCCTGCCCGCGGACGGCAGCGACCTGGCGGAGTGGCGGGAGAATCTGACCGGCCGCGTCCTCGGCGAGGGGCGCTTGAATGCTCGCGAAGTCACTGAGCATGAAGAGCGGTCGTTTGACGGCGGCTTCCTGACCTGGGGGCATGTGATCTGTAATACGGCCAAAATGACGGGTGAAGGGCAGCCGGATGAAGACACAGCTCGATTGTGGCTGGTGGCCGCCGCGCTGCCGGATGACGCGACGATGCTGGTGCTGCAATACGCCTGCGCCTTGCCGCGGCGCGTCTACCTGACCCGGGTGGCGGGCATCAACCTGCAGGTGCCCAACGACCTGTTCAACGGATATCGCCGCAACTACTACACGGAAAACGGCCCGCTGCCGATCACCGGGTTCGGCAGTGCCGACGAGGTGATTGACACCGGTTCGCGCTGGTTGAACGTGGATGACCGCCTGGGTGTGATTGGCGTTTACGGCATGGACGGGTTGTGCCTGCACCGGCCGGGCAAGCGGCAGATTGGCCTGCGCTCCGCGCCGTGGCATGAGACCGGACTGGCGGGCGGCACATTATACGCCGACGAGATTGTCGGTCCGTGGCGAGATGAGCTGCACTCCGTCGACGCGGGCGCCGTGCTGTTTGACGTGGGTGTCGTCGTGCAAGCCGGCGCCACCCATGACGAGACCGCGCGCATCTGTCGTGATGGCGTCGTCGCGATTACGACACGGGAACCCGATGTGCGCGTCGTCTCCGTTACCGGGCTGGATAACCGGCGCTACCTGCTGGCTGCCAATCTCGGAGAAAATTCGGCGGCTCCACGCCTGGGCGACGAGACGCTCACTGATCTGGTCACCGGCGAAAGGGTCGCCGCGATCGCCGTACCCCTCCCCGCGAAATCGGCGCGGGTGTTGCGGGTAGAAGAATAAGGCGGACGCACATAGACGAATATGCTACAATACACGGGCACTTATGATGGCATTCGATCAGATCAACTCAATCGTATTTGACTTTGACGGCACACTGGCGACGTGCCCGTATGACTTCAAGCACATGCGGCAGTCAATCCTGGAGACGGCGGAGGAATTCGGGCTGGCGCGCGAGGCGCTGCTCGGCTTCGGGCTGCTGGAGGCGGTGGCGGAAGGCGCGCGGCTGTTAACGGGTTCCGAACGGGCGGAGGCATTCCGCACGCTGGCGATGGAACGGTTGGGCGCCATCGAGTTTGAAGCCGCCGCGAAGACACGGTTGCTGCCCGGGATTGTCGATGCGCTGGCGGGCATGCACGCGCGCGGTTATCGCCTGGGCGTGGTGACCCGCAACTCCACCGCGGCGGTGCGGCTCATCCTCGGTGAAGTAATATTGCCGGTGGAGGTGATCCTTTGCCGCGAGGACGTCGCGCGCCCCAAGCCGCACACCGATCATGTCCATCAGGTGCTGCGGCATCTCGCCACGCGGCCGGAGCATGCGCTGATGGTCGGCGATCATCCCACCGACATCCAGATGGGCAAGGATGCCGGCATGGCCACGGTGGCGGTGCTCACTGGGCAAACGGGCGAGGCGGACCTGCGCGCCGCGGCGCCCGACCTGCTGCTGCCGTCAGTGCTGGCGCTGGCGGAGCTGCTGCCGGAAAAGCAGAATTAAACAAGAAACCGCAGATTACACAGATTTCGCAGAAAAATTACATAATCTGCGTACTCTGCGCAATCTGCGGTTTCAAATCCTCTATCTACATGGCAGCGAGATTACCCGCCTGCCGTCTGGCTGCGCACCAATTCCGTTGCTTCCTCGATGCTGATCCAGACGCCATCGTTCTGCATGTAATACTGCCAGCGCAGGAAGCCGGGCAGCGACATGTACTTCGCCTGCGGCGAGAACGGCGTCAACCCCTGCACATTCGGAATGGTCTGCGCAAAGGCCTGGGACCCCACGAGAATAACAGCGGCAAGCAATGCTCCGGTCAGGAAGCGTTTCATTGTTTGACCTCCTTACTTGTAAAATCGCCGGGAATATGGAACAGTATAACAATATTTGCGCCTTTCGCCCGTTGGCGAAAGGAGCCGTTTGGTCGCTCATGACGACAAAAGCCACCCAATCGCAGGACGCCCGATTGATTTAACCGGTATACTGCAATGAAGCATTTAGTCCTGTTCCTCATTATCTTACTGGGTTTTGCCTGTTCCGTCAAAGGGGCGCCTATACAGCTCGGCGTACCGATCCAGATTCCGGATTCCACGCAGGCGACTGCGTATAACCATGCATTTGACGATGCCCAGCGCGCCGGCGCCTCGATTGTACAGATCCGCGCGGAGTGGCCGCGCATCCAGCCGGACGCGAAAACCTGGAATTTCACCACACTGGACGCAGTGGTGGCCAGGGCGAAGGCGCGTAAGCTCGACGTCGTGCTGGTGTTCGGCCCGGCCCCGCGCTGGACGGTCACCTACCTGAAGAATCCCTCCGCGCAACAGCTCGCCCGCGCGCGTCCCGATGCGGTGGCTTATTCGAAATACGTGACGGCGGTGACGAAGCGTTATGCCGATCGCGTGAAGTATTACCAGCCCTGGGAGCGCGCCACGATGCTGGCGACCTCCGGAGATACCTGGAAGCTCTACCGCATTGCCACAAAAGCGGTGCACGCGGTGAATCCCGTGCTGAAGGTGGTTGCCCCCGAGCCGGGCGACGTACAGCTGGGGTGGATTTATGATTATTGGCGCGGCTGTAAAGGCACGGAGCGGCCGGATGTCCTGCTGCTCTCCGCCGTCACCGACCGCGCCACGCCGGAGGCGCTTGCCCGCCGCTTCCAATTGCTGAACAGTCGCGTGCTGCCGAAACCGGCGCCGGTGCTCTGGGGCAGCGTCATCGCCGCCACCGAGCAGGAATGGACCTGGACGGCAGTGGTATCGCTATTGCTGCAGAACGTCTCCACCCTCATCATACAGCCGACCGCCGCCTACCGTGACATCTGCGCCAAGCCGACCTTCATGGGCGAGTTGCAATCACTGGCCTCGCTGAGCGGGCAGCAGTATCTGGGCTGGCAGCGCGTCGGACCGGCCATGGCCGGCGCGTTCAGCATCGGGAAACAGCAGTGCGCCGTCATCCTGCCGGACAGTGTTCAGGATGAAGACGCCGCCCTCTCCTTCGTCTCCTCCGAGAAACCGGTGGATGGCGGCATTGCCGTGCCGGCGCAGAGCGTGACGGTCCGGCGGCTGTCCGGCACCTCGCAGCAGATCGATGTGGAGAAGGAAGTGCGCTTCCCGCTGTCGCCGCGGCCGGTCATTTTGAGCGGCGTACTGCTTTCGCCGACGGCCGGCGTGCCACCGTGGGATGCGACGCAGTTGAGCTGTGATTGCGTCAGTCTCGATCTGGCCGGTACCGACCCGGCGGCCATCCGCCCGCTGCGCACCATGCCCGGCGGCAAGTACCAGCAGATGGCCTTCGAGGGTAAAGTCGAGATGCTGATCACCATGCGCGACACGGCGCCGTGGATTTATCTCGACGTGCCGGACGACTACCTGTTCTTCAACATCGATCGCCATCCGGTGGAGGTCTCCGTGCGCGTCCGCGGCGTGCAGACCGCCAATAAATCCGGCTTTTCGCTGTATTACGACGGCATCGGCGGCATGACTAACTCCCGCTGGCAGTGGGTCGACGTCGGGCCGTTTGCGGAATACACCTATACCTTCCGCCTCGACAATGCCCTCTTTGCCGGCAGCGAAGGCTACGACCTGCGGCTGGACATGGGCGGCAGCATCGAATCCGTCAAGCTGCTCGGTATGACGGTGCGCAAGCTGCCGCGATAGCATGAGTATTGACAACAGCGCCCGGTCAGGTGGTTGAGTAGGCAGGGAAGCCTCGCGCCCCTTTCCACAGCTCACGAGCCGTATCGAAACCACCGCGCGCAGAAAGCCCGTTCACGTGAAGCGCGCCTATATTCAAGGAACGCGAGGCTTCCCTGCCTACTCAACCACCTGACCGGGTGCTTCACTCATCGATTATTCTTCCGGCTGTTCCGCCGGCGGGTACGTTTCCATGGTGCCCAAGAAGCGCATGATGGCGAGCTTCTCCATGGCGATCTTCTTCTGCTCGTCCCGCTGGGCTTTCGCCAGCACCGCGGCCTTTGTCGTGCCCACCCAGCTTTTCGCCTTCAGGTAATTCTCCCAGCGCGCATAACCGAGCGCCGACATGTATTGCGTGTCCCGCTGATAAACGGCGCCTTTGGCAATATTCTGCCAGTGCGCGAAGCCTTCCAGCGACATATAGTGGGTCTCTTTCGTAAAGGGTTGCATTACCCCCGCCTCCTGCGCGCACACGGGCAAGGCCAACCCGACCAGCGCCAATAGTACCAGGGGACCGATCACTGAACTCAGTTTCATCCGTGCTCCCTCCAATTTATTTACAGTCCAGCTCTCGCTGCTGCGCGCAGATTTAGTGTTTGGTTGCGGCGCAGCCGCCTGTGAAGAGTTGCTTCAGTCTAGTGACGGACCCACCCTCGGCAATGTGACGATAAAGAGTCTTTTTCTTTGCTTGTGCGTTGTTCGCACCAAATGATGCGATTGAACGGTAAAGTGGAAAAGTTGGAAGTGAGCGGTAAGTAGTGAGCAGAGGCAACACCCCGAGCAAGCGGTGGAAGCGCGACTCTCGGTCTGGAAGGGTGCGAGAGCCCCGCCTGAGGATAGGCAAGGTGTGTAACTAAGATTCACAGTCTGGAAGGAGGCGAGAGCCCCGCCCGAAGATAGGTCAGCTTGCCTAATCTCGGGCGGGGCTCTCGCACCCTTCCAGACTGAGAATGGGCTTTCCGCCGCTTATCCGGAAAAGGCAACCATCCCCAATACTTCTTACTCCTGTCTTACGCCTGCGCCACCGCCTCTTGCTTCAAATCCCGCGCCGCCTCCGCCAGTATGGTGAACAGCTTCGGCAGCTCGTCCAATTCCACCGCGGAGAAGGCCACGCGGATGTCGTATTTGCCGTCGGCGATCACGCCCACGCCGTATTTCTCCAGCAGGTGCTTGCGATAGGTCTCCGCGTCGATCCCCTTCAGCTTGAGCAGCATGAAGTAACCGGCGTTGAAAGGATACGCATCCCACAGACCGGCGAATGACGGATCCTGCAGGATCTCCTGCACCTTCGCGGCGCGCGCGGCGAGGATGTCGTATTTCTCCTTGATCTCGCCGGCGAACCCGTCCGAGGACATCGCCTTCACCAGCACCGACTGCGCCAGGTGCGAGCAGTTGGAGATGGCGCTGCGGATGGCGCCGGCCACCTTCTTCTCCAGCCCGCCGTAAAGTATGTCGACGCTGGTTGACGCCCTGGTGCCGAAGGTCAGCATGCCGGTGCGGAAGCCCCAGGCATATTCTTCCTTCGTCGGCCCGTCCACCTTCACCGCCAGGATGCGCTCGTGCAACCCGGCCAGCTTGCCAAACAGCGATTCCTGCAGCGCGTCCTCGTTATAATACAGCCCGAAGTAGGCGTCGTCGCTGATCACCACCAGGTTGCAGCCGTTCTCCGCGGCTTCCTTCAGCACGGCGACCACCGCGTCCGCCTCCTCCTTGCGGATGGAGTAGCCGGTCGGGTTGTTCGGGAAGTTGAGCACCAGGATGGTCTTCTCCGCGTCCTTCCGCGCCGCCAGCGCCTGCCGCAGCGCCTCCATGTTGAAGCCGCCGTTCTCGTTGAAGAACGGGTAGGTGCCGATCTGCGCCTGCTGGCGCACGGCGAAGAGCAGCTCGTAATTCTCCCAGAACTTATCCGGCAGCAGCACCAGGTCGCCCTTGTCGATGAACAGGTCGCCGACCAGGCTCAGTGCGTGCGTCACGCCGCTGGTGACGACGGGCGTGCTGATCTGCTTGCCAGCCAGGCTGGGGTTCTTCGCCAGCAGCCCCTCTTTCCACAGCTTGCGCAGATCCGGGCGGCCGGTGGCGGGCGCGTAGGTGAGTGCCTCCGCCGGCGTCAGGTCGCTCAAATGCTCCATCACTGACGGCAGGAACATCGGCTTGCCCGCTTCATACGCAATGCCGATGGTGGCGTCGTATTTCTTCGCCTTCTCCTTCGCCTCCGCGCTCTGCGACAGGATGCCCTTCGGGAAGTACAGCCGCTTGCCGAGCTGCGACAGCATGGTGTAGACGTAGGGATTTTCCCGCTCGATCACATCGTTGAGCTCAACGGCTAACGGGCGCAGGATGCCGCCCTCCTTGAGAAGCGTGACCGGCGAGTCCAAGCGCTCCACCAGCGCCTTGTGCTGTTCCCACATTTCCTTGGGCAGGCGGCTGCCGAACTGCTGGAAGAAGCTGTCCACCCGGTTCGACTCTTCCATCCACTCGTCTTTATTGATGGCGACCAGCTTGCGCATGGTCTCCTTCGAGACGTCGAGGCCGTTCAGGTCGATGCTCTCCGTCGTCGGCACGTAGCCGATCGGAGTTTCCAGCGCATCCGCTTCGCCGCGACAGCGCGCCAGGATCCATTCGATCACGCGCAGGTTCTCACCGAAGCCCGGCCACAGGTATTTGCCGTTCTCGTCCTGGCGGAACCAGTTGACGTTAAAGATCTTCGGCGCGGCGCCCATGCGGTTGCCCATCTCCAGCCAGTGCTCGAAGTAGTCTCCCATGTGATACCCGCAGAAGGGCAGCATCGCCATCGGGTCGCGGCGGATTTCGCCCAGCTTGCCGAACTGCGCGGCGGTGCGCTCGGAGGCCATCGTCGCGCCCACGAAGACGCCGTGCTCCCAGTCGAACGCCTCGTAGACCAGCGGCGCCAGCGACGCGCGGCGGCCGCCGAAGACGATCGCCGAAATCGGCACGCCGTGATGGTGCTCCATGCGGAAGGAGTGCGACGGGCACTGCGCGACCGGCGCGGTGAAGCGGCTGTTCGGATGTGCGCCCACGATCTTCTTGCCGTCGGCGTCCACCATGCCGGGCTTCCACGGGCGGCCCTGCCAGTCATACCCTTCCGCCGGCGGATCGCCTTCACCGTCTTCCCACCAGACATCGCCATCGTCCGTCAGCACCACGTTGGTATAAATGGTGTTGCGCTGGATGGTCTTCATCATGTTGGGGTTGGACTTCATGTTGGTGCCGGGGGCGACGCCGAAGAAGCCGCTCTCCGGGTTGATCGCCCACAGGCGGCCGTCGGTGTCGATGCGCATCCAGGAGATGTCGTCGCCCACCGTCCAGATGCGGTAGCCCTTCACGCGCAGGCCTTCGGGCGGCACCAGCATGGCCAGGTTAGTTTTGCCGCAGGCGCTGGGGAAGGCGGCGGCGATGTAATCGATGCGGCCCTCCGGATCTTCCACGCCCATGATCAGCATGTGCTCGGCCATCCAGCCTTCACGCTTGCCCAGGTGGCTGGCAATGCGCAGCGCCAGGCACTTTTTGCCCAGCAGCACGTTGCCGCCGTAGCCGGAGCCCACGCTCCAGATGGCGTTGTCTTCCGGGAAGTGCAGAATCAGGCGTTTCTTGATATCGAGCTCGGCCTTGCCGTGCAGGCATTTGGTGAACTCGCCGTTCTTGCCAAGCTGCTTCAGCACCGGCGCGCCGATGCGCGTCATGATGCGCATGTTCAGCACCACATAGATGCTGTCCGTCAGCTCGACGCCGATCTTGCTGAACGGCGACCCCACCGGGCCCATCGAGAAGGGGATGACATACATCGTGCGCCCCTTCATCGAGCCTTCGAAGATCTCGCCCGCGCGGCGGTAGCCTTCTTCGGGCGACATCCAGTTATTGGTCGGCCCCGCGTCTTCCTGCAGCTTGGTGCAGATGAAGGTCAGGTCCTCCGTGCGCGCGACATCGTTGACTGCCGTGCGATGATAGTAGCAGCCCGGCAGTTTTTCCTGATTGAGCGGGATCAACTCACCGGTTTTTATCGCTTCCTGGGTCAGGCGCTCTTTCTCTTCTTCCGATCCGTCGACCCACACGATCTGGTCCGGTTGGCACAAACGTGCACACTCTTCAACCCACTCATTCAGTAGACGATGCTCGCTCACAGCATGTTCCTTTCGCGGTTGGTTAGATTAGGTAACGCCGGTATTGCCTACCGACGATGATCCCCCAAAACAAAAAAACGGCAGGCCAATCCCGAAAGATCGTCTGCCGGCCTACCGGTAGCTCGTTTCGCAACGCTCCACGCGGTCTTCCATCTACATGTTACCATAACAAAAATCGCGGAAGACTGTCAATAGAGTTTCGATGAAATCGGTTGCTTAACGAGCTTCAAATGTCCGGCGGTGCTTTCAGTATGAATAAGATCATGCGCTCGCCGGTCGTCGTGCTGATGTCCGTATGCATACTGATCACGCTCTGCCCGGTGATGTCCTCGATGACGGCGTCCAGCATGTCACTGGCATTTTCCAGCAGCTCTGTGCGCATGCGCTTTACCAGCCGCCGGCCCTCGTCGGCATTCTCGACATTGATCAACCGCTGCTCCGCCGGCGTCAGCACGCCGCGCAACCGCACCAGCACCATGTCCTGCAGCAGATACGCCCGCGTCTCCGTCGGCCCGCGCCCCATGAACTCTTTTTCAAAGCGCGTAATGGCCTCCGCGATCTCCGCTTCCAACTGTCCCTGCGTTTTCACACCGGTAGCATACTGCAGGGAGGAAAATATGTAAAATATTCAGCTTGTCCCGGGGGCCGGGTCATGGGAGGCTTGTCCTGGGGAGGATCGGGTCGGCAGGCTGGTAAGTCAGCGCGGGTAATGGGAAAAATGGGAGTGAATGGGAAAAATGTGTTGGTGCCTACACGAAAGCCTTTCCCATTCTTCCCATTCATTTTTCCCATTCACTCCCATTTTTCCCATCCCCTCCACTGATTTACCGGCCGACCGACCCGATCCTCCCCAGGACAAACCTTTCATGACCCTCCCCAACCCCAGCCTCCCGTGCACCCTCTGCAACTTTTTCCTCACCTCGGCGTTATTTATCAGTGGGAATGCGAAAATGCCTGATTGTCCGTATTCTCAACAAGTGACGCTTCTCTCCCACCCACCGGGGAGAAGGGGATGAAGGAAAGGGAAAGCATGGTTGGCGCGGATGACAAGATCGCCGGGACACGTGGATTTTTCACCAACCATCCGCGCTCATCGCGACCTTTTCTCAACGCCGGTGTCAAAACAGGTAGAAGAATCTCCAGGGATGGGGTATACTGAGGGTGAGGGGGTCTCGTTCCTTCCCGAGGTAGGGAGCGGAGGTGAGACATGAAACGATGGCTGATAATCTGGCTAAGCATGTTGTTCCTGGCGATCACGGCCCATGCCGCGGAGCTGGGGAAGACGCAGGTGCCGCTCGACGCGAGTAAGGTGGCGACCGAGGAGACGGCGTTCGGCAACTTCGTGGCCGATGCCGTGCGCATGGCCGCCGGCGCTGATGTAGCGATCGTGCACGCCATGGCCTTTCGCGCCAACGCGCTGATCCCCGCCGGTGTGGTGGATGATCAGGCGATCCGCAGCAGCCTGGCATCGCCCTCGCGCACTATCTGTGTGCTGAAGCTGACGCCCGCGCAACTGCGCAACGTCATGCAGCGCTCGCTGGGCAAATATCCGAATGCCAACCCGGCGTTCCTGCAGGTCTCCGGCATGCAAGTGGTCTTCGACGGCAAGGCGCCCGCCGCCAACCGCGTGGCGAGCATCGCCGTCGCCGGCAAAGCGCTCGACCTGACGGATAACAAAACGACCCTCAAGGTCGCCATGCCGCAGGAGCTGGCGCTAGGCGCGGTGGGTTATGTGCTGGACTTCACCGACGAAGTGACAAAGACCATGGTGAAGACGGACATCACGCTGCTCGACGCCGTCGCCGCGGAGTTCGGCCGCCATAAAGACGGCATCGAGCCGAAGGTCGAAGAGCGGTTGAAAGACAACAACCCGCCGAAGAAATAACGCGACACATAACTCGACTTTTCCGCGGGCCGCATGCCGTAATGCGGCCCGCGGCGTTATAATAGGAAGGCTCGTCCGACCAGTCTGACCAGTCTGACATGTCCGACATGTCCGACATGTCCGATACAGTCGGACTATTCTGACTGGTCGGACGTAATTATGCCTGTTCTTCACATTCTACATACCAACGACCTGCACAACCGTCTCACCCCGAAGCAGGCGCATTTCATCGGCGACCTGCGGCGGCATTTTGCGCCGGACGTGCTGCTGCTGGACGCCGGCGACGCAGTAGGGGCGGGGAACCTGGGGGCGCGTAATAAGGAGCTGATCCTGACGCTGATGGACCAGGCGGGTTACGACGCGATGGCGATGGGCAACCGCGAGAGCCATCCCACACGGACCGCGCTGCAGAAGAAGCTGAAGGATGCCAAGTTCCCGGTGCTGGCCGCCAACCTGCGCGCGCGGCATGACAAGCCGCCGCCGAAGATCGTACAGGAATACGTGGAATTCGCCTTCGGCGAGACGGAGGAACCGACGGTGGTGACGGTGATGGGCCTGTGCCCGGTGATCACCTCGCCCGACTCCTTCTGGGCCAGGATGACGGATTACGTCTTTGACGACCCGCTGAAGACCGGCCCCGGCCTGGCGAAGAAGCTGCGCCCGGAGACCGACCTGCTCATCGTTCTGACGCATATCGGCTACGAGCGCGACGTGCAGCTCGCCGAGTCGCCGGACATCGACCTCATCATCGGCGGGCATTCCCACCAGGCCGTCATGCCCCCCGAGCACCCCGGCCATGCCTATCTCGCCGCCACCGACGCCTTCGCCACCCATATCGGGCATCTGACGGTGACCTTCGAGGAGGAGGGGATTACCGCCATCGAGGGTGAACTGGTCCCGCTGCCCCAGTAATCAAATCCAGTTCAGCCTGTATGACGATTTACCGTCTGGAAGGGTGCGAGAGCCGCTCAGGGACTGTCCCGACCCCACGGAACCAGCGCCTGTTTCCGCACCTTACGCCTTTAATGTGACCAGCGGGACTGTCCCCTTGTATTGATAGGCTTACCTATACAAGGGGACAGTCCCGCTGGTCACATCACAAGCAAAGAATTCGAATACAAGCGCTGGTTCCGCGGGGTCGGGACAGTCCCTGAGCAGATGGAAATCCTGTTTTGCGGGAAATCTGCCGAAAAACCGCCAAAACAGGTTTGAAACGGCTCGTTTTTGGGTACAGAGTGAGCACTTCTCCGCAATACATTCCCATTCCCGTATCCCGAATTTCCCCGATTTTACGCACAAAATCCCCGCAGACCCGGGGATCTGCGGGGATCGGGGCTGCCCATATTGCGCTAGGCGGTGACCAGCACCCCCACCTCATGCGGTGTCAAAATGACCCACTGACGGTTCAGTGCGTTCGTCAGCAGATCGCGCATCGGGTGGGGGAGGCCGACCTGCACCGGGTGCGGGTTGTGGTTGATAATAATGAAGGCTTGCTTCTGTAGCCCGAAGCGCCGGCAAATCTCCACGCCCTCCGGCAACTCCGCGAACTCGTTCACCAGCCCGCTGGTCGAAGCCAGCCAGTGCGTAACCTTGCGCATCAACGCTTCGTCGAACCACGCGCCGATATAAGTGATGCGGCCCATGCCCACGCGCCGGGTGACCATCGCCGGCTGGTCGTCCAGCCAGCCGTTGCTCGGCCGGTAGCGCAGCATCACCTCCGCGTCGGGCGCGTCAGTCTGCAGCCACTCCGCCCAGATGATCGCCTCGCCGGTGCCCCACGGGCCGGCTACCGCCACCGGGCCTTCCAGCGCGAAGTATTCCTCGACGTGCGCGCCCAGCGACGCCGCCAGCGGTCCCGGCTGGCGCGCGGGCAGCAGCGCGTTGTACAGGTCCTTGAAGCCGGAGCGCGGCCCCAGCACCAGGTGCCCGCCGCCCTGCACATATTCGGTCAGGTGATTGACCCGCGCTTCGTCCAGCAGGTGCAGGTGCGGCGCGATGACCACGCGGTAATCGGTGAACGGCGCCAGCGGGTGCACGATGTCCACGTCATAGCCCGCTTCCCGCAACGGCTTGTAATAACTCAGCGTGTGCTGCACCGGGTCGAAATCCTTATGATGCCGCTGGAAGTCAAGCGCCCAGCGGTCGTCGTAAGAATGCAGAATGGCTACCTGCGACACCGGCGTGGTGTCCTTCAGCAGATCGGCCACCAGCACGAACTCCTGGCCCAGTTGCGCAATCTCCTCGTAATTCGGCCGCGGGTTGCCGTCGGCGGCGATGATGGTGCCATGGTACTGCTCCTGGTTGTTCGGCGCGCTGCGCCACTGCCAGTAGCTGACGGCGTCGGCGCCGTGGCCCACCGCGTGCCAGGCCATGCTGCGCACTTCGCCGCGGTCCGGGTTGTTGTTCACCCCGCCCCAGGTGCACGCGCCCGGCTGCGTCTCCATCAGCCAGAAGTTCTTCCGCTTGAAGCCGCGGGTCAGGTCGTGCCCGGCACCGTTGGTGCGGAAATCCAGGTGGCCGGTGGCGACGTAATTGTCCCACGACGCCAGGTCCAGATCCTCGCTCACCACGTAATGGTCGAACAGGTCGAACCAGCCCATGAAGTTGTGCGTGATGAACTGCTCGGAGGTGGCGTACCGTCGGATGATGTCCACCTGCTCCTTCTGGAAGGTTTTGTACAGGTAGCTGATGAAGCGGCGGAAGTCGATCCGCAGCCCCGGGTTGTGGTTGCCCACCGGGAGGGGGATCTGCGCCCAATCGGTGTAATCCTCGCTCCAGTAGGCGCCTGACCAGTGCTCGTTCAGCTCCTCCAGCGTGCCGTATTTCCTCTGCAGCCACGCCTGGAATTGCCGCTGCGTCTCCGGGTCGTAGGACACGCTGTTGTACTCGTTGTCGATCTGCCAGCCGATGACGTGCGGGTTGGGGCCGAAACGGCGGGCCATCTGCTCGACGATAGGCCGGCAGAGCTCCCGGTATTTCGGACTGGCGGGCGAGTAGTGGCAGCGTCCGCCGTGGGTGGCGCATTGCCCGGTTTCGTACACCTTCAGCGTCTCCGGGTATTGCTGCGTCAGCCACGCCGGCGGGGCGGCCGTGGGGGTGCCGATGACGGAAGAAACCCCCGCCTTGCCGGCCAGCGCGACGGCGCGCTCCAGCCAATCCAGCGTGAACTGCCCTTCCCGCGGCTCCATGCGGCTCCAGGCGAACTCCGCGATCCGCACCATATTGATCCCCGCCAGGCGCATCAAGCGGATGTCCTCCGGCCAGCGCGCCTCATCCCAATGCTCGGGGTACCATGCACAACCCAGGATCATGTGTTGCTCCTTACCATCCAACTCTTGCTCTTGCTCTAATCTCTTGCTCTTGCTCTTAGTCCGACGGGTCCGTGTAAGAGAAAGAGCTTATAAACGTGTTACGATCTCCTCCAGCGCCTTCCGCGGCCGCGCACCTGGATCACCTGCCGCATACCCCAGCGGGGTGGCGGCCACCGGTTCCATGCCTTCCGGCAGCTTCAACACCTTGCGGAAGTGCTCGGGGTCGAAGGCGCAGATCCAGCAAGTGCCCAGGCCTTCTTCGGTGGCGGCCAGCACGATATGCTCGAAAGTGATGGCAATGTCGACATCGGCGTGGTTCTTATTGTCCGCCCAGCGCACCCAGGCGTCGGCCGGCCGGCTGCAGGCCACGATGGTCACCGGCGCTTCCGCCGCCCATACCTGTTTCTCCGGGGTAAACAGCTCGCGCCGGATCGCCTCATCTTTGATGACATAGAAGTGCCACGGTTGCCGGTTGCATGCCGACGGCGCCAGTTGCGCCGCCTCCAGGATGCGCCCCAGCGCCTCCTCCGGCACCGGTTGATCCGTATATTTCCGCACGCTGTGCCGCGCCTTGATCACGTCGTAAATCGACATCGCTCATTCTCCCACGAAAGTCTATCTCGATAGTTCGGCATCGGCAAGCGGGTTCCTGCATCGGTTAGATGACCATGCAGTCTATACCCACTATCTCCGCCAACAAAATCAGTTCCTCTTTGACTTCCGCGTGCACCAGTCCCCAGTGCTGGGTCATGCCGGTCCGCATGCAACTCGTGAAGAAGTCGGGCAGGGGAGTATCCAGCCGTACGTAAGCGCTGGGGGAGCCGAGGAGCTTTTGCGGGCCGCCGAGAGCCTCGCCGGTGGTGACGATGAGCTTGAACCGTTCGACGTCCTGGAAGACGCAGAGCAGCGTCACGCGGCCGGCTTTCGCCTGGAAGCGCATCCACGCGCTGTCCGGTTCGGATTCGGCATATTCGCCGTCCGGCTCCAACACCACCTCCGTGCCTGCCAGGCGGATGTCCATCATGCCGGCATGGCCGGCCAGCACGGTGTTTTCCGTCTCGTCGGCGGCGAACATCTCCGCATACAGCACCGGCAGGCCGGTCAGCCCGCGCAGCATGAGCATGGCAACGGCGCCGCCCACCTCCGCCTCCATGCTCACCACCGCGCGCTCGAACAGCGCGGGCACGAACAGGCAGGGGCGCAGGCCGAGGAGACGGTGTGTTTCCTCACAGATATCTTCGATGGCTACCGCGTCGAGTCGATATTGATCCGCCAACTCCGCCAGTCCCAGTGACACGCGCGCGCCACGCTGCAACCCCTTCGCCGTCAGGTTCGGCGACATGCGGTAAATGGCCCGCAACCCCGCTACAAAGGCCGCCACCCGTTCATCGGGAATGGCATCGCAAATGGCCTTATACTCGTCCAGCGAGATGTATTGCACTTCGGTGCCGATCTCGTTGCGCAGCCGGTCGTCATCAACCCAGCCACCGGGCATCACTTCGCAAGCATGGGGCAGCAAGCCGATGCGGGCGCCTTGCAACCGGCGAGCAACGTGCGCGGCTTTGCCGAAGGCGATCACGCGGCTGACGGTGTCCGGATTCTGCTGCGAGCCGAAGGCCGTGGAGAATTTCACATCCTGCCGCTTGAGCGGCCCGCTCGCCTGCAGCGCCGTCACCGGCCCGCTGCCGTGGAGCAGATCGGTCATGCTCATCCGCGCTGGCAGCGTGCGCCCGGGCAGGTAGCACCACAACAACAGGGGCAAGCCGCGCAAATCCGCCACCGCATCGAGGACCAGCGTGTCCTCGCACCAGGTCAGTGGGCACACCACCACCCCGTCGATCCCCTCGCGGTGAAAGCGCGCCATCGCCTCCGCCACCCCCGCGCGCTCCGCCAGCACACCGGCACTGACCACATCGATCTCGTCGCCCAGTGCCCGCTCCACCGCCTTCGCGTTCTCCCGCAGCCGGCGCGGCAACTCGCTGAACGCCCCCTGGCTGGCGCCGATGTCGATGAACCAGCCGGCGGTGAGGAAGAGCAGGCCAAGTTTTGGTTTTGAAGATGGCATATTAGCCTCTTGGGCAAGTAGTCATAGGTAAGCTGTGGGTCGAGACTCTCAGTCTGGAAGGAGGCGAGAGCCCCGCCCGAATATGGGATAGCTTACCTATCATCGGCGGGGCTCTCGCCTCCTTCCAGACTGAGAGTCTCGACCCAACCAGAACTATTCGTCGAGATAAAACGCATACAGCCGGCTGGCTTCATCTCCCCAGGTGCCGTCCAGCGTGAAGCGCACCGCTTCCACCGTTTCGTTCACTGGCAGGCGCAGCAGGCGCTGATGGTTGCCGGTCACCTGGTGCAGCGTCTTCCACTCGCCGTTTTGCTGAATTTCCAGGCGGAAGGCTGTCGGCAGCACGGGCGGGGGCGCGGTGAGCTGGCCGTAATCGCCGTAGTGACTGAAGAAGATATTTTTGTCCAGCGCGCTGTCTACGATCACCGTTGCCTCGCGCACCGGACGGGCGTCGGGGAAGGTGTAGGCAGTCCAATCTCCGACCGCGCAGGGCCAGGCGTGCGTGTTGTCGCCGACCGGGCGGTTGATGCCGTCGCGCAACGGTTCGGGGTCGCCTTGCGAAGCAGTCAGTTCCGCATCCATCGTCAGCGGTTCGAAGCGCTGGGCGATGCCGGGCAGGTAGCAGTCTTCGCGCAGCAGCATCTGCTGCAGGTCATCGATCCGGTCATTTACGTCACGTGGCAGCGCGCCGTGGCAGACCGCCAGCGCCGCCGCGGTGCCCGCCGCCTGGCCCAGCGCCGCGCAGGTGCCCATCACGCGGGTGCTGCTCATCGCCGTGTGTGTGCAACTGATGTTGCGGCCGGCGAAGAGCAGGTTGTCGATGTTTTTTGAATACAGGCAGCGGTAGGCAATGCCGTACGGCGCCGGCGCCGGATGAAAAATCGTCGCCGGATGTCCCAGCTTCGCGGCGCGGAAGCCGGCGGGGTGGTGGTCGTCCATCGGCCAGCCGCCGTAGGCCACGATGTCCGGGAACTTGCCTTCCGCCTCCACGTCGTTCTGCGTCAGCACGTGGTCGCCGATGAAGCGGCGGCTTTCACGCTTGCCGGGCAGGAACTCCACCCACTCCAATGCCCAGTTGTCCGCGTCGTGGTCGCCGTGGTTCTTGATATGGTCCCACACGCCGAAGACGATCTTCAGCAGCTCGTCCCGCAGCCGTTCGGTGTCGCGAATGCTGTGATCCTCGCCGCCCAGCTCGAGCCACCAGTAGCCCATCGTGAAGCCCGCGTGATCGCGCCCGCCGTACGGCAGGTCGTCGTCGGAGGGGTATTCGTTCGCCCAGGCCGGCGGGGTGAAGGACTGCGGGCTATCATATTTTCGCGCGGCGAAGGCGCAGGTCATGCCCATGGTTTTACTGTCCGCGCGCTCGGGGGCGATGGACTCACCGTATTCATCCCGCCCCTCGCGGCCCATGCGGAACTCCGCGCCGGTCAGCGGCGCCAGGATGCCGTCACCCGAACAGTCGAGGAATAGTTTTGCCTTCACGGTGTGAAAGGTCTCCGTGGTGAGCTGCCAGCCGGTGACACTCTGGATGTGCTGACCGTTCATGGCCGCGTCCAGGCAGCTACAATTGAGCAGCGGCGTCAGTCCGGGGGTGAAGGCCGCCAGCTCGTAAAGGAGGGTATCCCAGATTGAGTAGTTCATTTGCGGATTGCGCGCCAGGTTGGCCAACCGCACTTCCTCCAGGATGCCCGTCTCGCGCAGGTTGGGATTGCGCGCCCCGCGGTCCGCGCCACAGATGTGCATGCGCACCTCGCTGCTGGCATTGCCGCCCAGCACCGGCCGCTCGTGCAGCAGAATCACGCTGGCGCCGTGCCGCGCCGCCGCCACTGCCGCGCACAAGCCGGACATGCCGCCGCCGATAACACAGATATCCGCCTGGTGGGATTGATGCCACATAGAAACTACCTCACAGCGGTAGTTCTGCAGAAGGGAGTGGCATCCCTTCCAAAGCTTACCGTCTATCTATAGAGCGGAACTCGCCCTTAACAGGATTAAAATGATTTAGAAGATTATTAAAGATTTACTTTATTTTTGTTTACAAAAATGAAAAACTGAAAAAATCTTTAATAATCTTCTAAATCATTTTAATCCTGTTAAAGGCGAGTCCCGCTCTATGGATAGGTCGAACACAAGCGTGGATCTCTTGACGCATCCCCGCAAACCCTTTACGCTTGGAGCATGCTCGCAAAACGTGTGATTCCCTGCCTGGACGTGAAGGATGGGCGGGTGGTGAAAGGGACGAATTTTCTCAACCTGCGCGACGCCGGCGATCCGGTGGAGCTGGCGGCGTTTTACGACCGCGAAGGCGCGGATGAGCTGGTCTTCCTGGACATCACCGCCTCGCATGAGCGCCGGCGCACCATTTTCGATATTGCCTCGCGCACCTCGGAAGAAGTGTTCATCCCCTACTGCGTGGGCGGGGGCATCAAGTCGGTGGAAGACTTCCGCGATCTGCTGAAGACCGGCGCGGACAAGATCTCCATGAACACCGCCGCCGTGCAGCACCCGGAGGTGATCACCGAGGCCGCCGAGCGCTTCGGCAGCCAGTGCGTGGTGGTGGCTATCGACGGGAAGAAGAACGCCGAGGGCTGGTGGGAAGTCTACCTGCACGGCGGGCGCACGCCAACCGGCATCAAGGTGCTGGACTGGGCGGCGGAGGCCGAACGCCGGGGGGCGGGCGAGATCCTGCTCACCAGCATGGACGCCGACGGCACGAAGAACGGCTTCGACATCCCGCAGACGCGCGCGGTGGCGGAGACGGTGCGCATCCCCGTCATCGCCTCCGGCGGCGCCGGCGCGCCTGAGCACCTCTACGACGCGCTGACCGAAGGCAAGGCCGATGCGGCGCTCATCGCCAGCATCACCCACTACGGCGAATACACCATCGGCCAACTGAAGGCCTACCTGCGCGAGCGGGGCGTGGTGGTGCGTTAGCCTGTACGGAATATCCGGCAGCCGGTATACTTAGCACAGCACCTATCCGCACCTGAAAAGGGATGCAGAGTACTGCATCCGTGGTGCGATGACGGGTATGTTGGGAGGCCGTTATCCATGGTTGACCTGCGAGCGCCGAAAGAGATGTTAAGCGGTAAAGTCATGGACGTGGAATGGCTCGGCAAAGTGGACGTGAACCACGTCATGGGCCGGGTGAAGGTGCCGGGCGGCTGGCTGGTGATCATCAAGCTTTCCTACGGCGCCTACGTGTTGAGCGTGACGTTTTATCCCGACGCGGAGCATACCTGGGACGGAAGCGCGATAATATGACGAATCAGCAATGAGAATAAAGACTTTGATGGTGAGGAAGAACGCGAACTGTCAGAGGCGTTTCACGGCATGTTCTTACGAGAAGGAAGGTATTATGCTAAACCGCTATATGCAAGCAGCGATGCGACATGCGCATTATGAGTGGTTGCCTAACGATAAGATTTATTACGGAAAGATCTCTGGCCTGCAAGGAGTGTATGCCACCGGTGATACTCTTGAAGCCTGTCGTGAAGAATTGGCTGAGGTGCTGGAAGAATGGCTTTTCTTCCGTATCTCTAAAAATATGCCAATTCCTGTGATTGATGGCATAGAATTAGCAATCAAGGAAGTCGCCTGATGCCGAGAATCGGGCCAATAAGCCGTAATGATCTTATACGCTACCTGCGTAAATATGGATTTGACGGTCCTTATTCAGGTGGGAAGCATCAATATATGAGAAAAGATAATATTGCACTCCGTGTGCCTAATCCACACAGGGGTGATATTGGCATCGATTTGTTACATGAGATTCTCATCGAGGCTGGGATTTCCAGAGACCAATGGGAAGCGTTGTAGACTGCGTAAGAGCATTAATAATTACATAAGGCATTGATCAAGTAATTTACAGGTCATGCGGCATGCAACAGCCATTGCTCGCGGTCGGCGGCATAGCTCAGGCATGCCCGGATATCGTCCTCGGTCAGGTACGGGAAATCAGCGAGGATTTCCGGGATCGACTTCCCGGCGGCCAGGTAGGAGAGGACATCATACACGGTGATCCTCATGCCGCGAATGCAGGGTTTTCCGGCGCGTTTGCCCGGTTCAATCGTCAATATATCCCGGTAATGCATACCTGTAGTGTATCCCCGTTTTCTCTTGCCTGGCAAGGAATGGCATCCAGTTGCGGTGAAGTGAAATAATCATGCGTTGGTTCGGTTTCGGCACGGCTCTCGGCATTGATCTCGGCACGTCGAATGTACTGGTCTACCAGCACGGGCGGGGCATTGTGCTGCGCGAGCCGGCGGTGGTGGCGGTGACGCGGAGCGAGGGGAAGCTGGTGTCCATCGGCGAGGAGGCGCGGCAGATGCTGGGCCGCACGCCGGGGAATATCCAGCCGGTCAGCCCGCTGCAGGCGGGCGTGATCGCCAACTACAGTGTAGCGACGGCCATGCTCCGTCATATCATCGATCGGTTATGCGGACGGGGGCGGCTGGTGCATCCGGACGTGGCCATCTGCCTGCCCTGCGGGGCGACGGGGGTGGAGCGCCGGGCGGTGCTGGATGCCGCGCATGACGCCGGGGCGCGCCGCGCCTTCCCGCTGCTCTCGCCGGTGGCCGCCGCGCTGGGAGCGAAATTGGCCGTCACCGCGCCGCAAGGCAACCTGGTGGTGGATATCGGCGGCGGCACTACCGATATCGCGGTGATCTCGCTGGGCGGCATGGTGACCGGCGGGGCGGTGCGCGTGGGCGGGCAGAAGTGCGACGAAGCCATCGTCCGCTACCTGCGCCGCGAGTACAACCTGCTGGTAGGCGAGCGCATGGCGGAAGAAGTGAAGCTTGAAATCGGCTCCGCCGAACGGCTGGAGAACGAGCTGACCATGGAGGTGCGCGGGCGCGACCTGATGGATGGCCTGCCGAAGACGGTGAAGCTGCGCAGCGAGGAGATCCGCGAGGTGCTGGCCGAGCCGCTGACCGCCATCAGCGACAAGATCCGCCAGGTGCTGGAGCAGACGCCGCCGGAGCTGTCGGCGGACATCATGGAGCGCGGCATGACGCTGGCCGGCGGCGGCGCGCTGCTGCGCCACATCGAGCGCTTCCTTTCCAAACGGACGAATGTGCCCGCGCGGGTGGTGGAAGACCCGCTCTCCTGCGTGGCGCTGGGCGCCGGCCGCTACCTGGAATCCCTCCGCCGCCAGGAAGGCGCCTGGGAACCGACCGCGCCGTCCGTGACCGGCGGATAAGATCATTTTTGATTTTTGATTTTGGATTTTCGATTGGGGGTTCGGTTTAATAACCGACTGCTTGACCGTATTTCCTATATGTCCTATTCGTCCCATCAGTCCTATCACGACTGGAGCATGGTATGACCACTCAGGAGCCGGAGACCGAACAACAGGGGATCGAGCAACAGGAAGCGGCGGGCGAAATCGCAACTAACCAGGCGACGGAGACGCCCGCCACGCCATCTGCTCCCGGAGAAAAGCATGCGCTGCGAAGCGCACTGCTGGGTTCGGCGTTGTACCTGGCGTTCTTTACGGGGATGACGCTGTTCAACCTGCATCCGCCCAAGCTCCACCCCATTCTCTGGGCGATCATCACGCCGCTCACCACCATCGTTTACCTGCTGATCCTCGTCTACACCATTCGCCTGATTACCCGACTGTCGCTGACCGCGCGCCTGGAAACGCTGGCGATGGTCGTGGCGCTGTTCATTTTCGCCGCCATTAACCCCGCCGTGCGTGATGTGATCTGGGGATTACTGCACGGGGAGCGGCTGGAAAAGATCTTCGCGCTCATGGGCAGCGTGGACCTGCCTCCGTCGCTCCAGGTGCTGGTGCCGTTTTTCCTGATTGTCACCGGCGTGTATTTCGGCCAGTTGCTGACGCGCATCATCCGCGAACCGGCGATGCTGGTGCCGGTGTCGATCATTGCCGGGCTGATTGACTTCTGGGGAGTCTACTGGGGGCCGGTGGGAGCGTGGAGCGAGCAGGCGCCGGCGGCGGTCAACATGGCCACCGCCGCCACCGCCGGCGCGGCAACACCGCAGCACGTCTACGAGCAGATGCCGCAGCAACTGCAGATCTTCAGCAGCATCTCGCCGCCGCAGAGCATCGGCATCGGCGACTTCGTCTTCCTGGCCTTCTTCCTCGCCTGCGCGCATCGCCTGGGTTTCTCGGCGCGACGCACCATGTGGGGCATCTTCTTCGGGCTGTTGGCCTCAACCGTGGTGATGGCGTTGGACGGCACCCGCCTTTTCGGTCATGATATCTCCATCCAATACCTGCCCGGCCTGGTGTTCATCTGCGCGGGCGCGATGCTCGCCAACTTGCGGGCCTGGCGGTTGAGCGCGCAGGAATGGGCGATGACCGGCGTGTTGGTGGCCATTCTGGCGGCGTTCATCGGCGTCTCCATCGTCCGCGCGGAGATGGGGAAACCGCACGACATCAAGCAGGCGTTCACGCTGACAGCCTCTTCGAATGAGGAGTTATTTGCACAGGCGATCAAGCGCAGCGTGGGGAACCTGCAGCCGGCGGGAGAGACGCTTGTTACCAGCGCCGGGTTTCAATTCGTTGTCCAGCGGAAAAAACCGGTGTTGGATGCCTGGGAAATACAAATCCTGGTCCGTTCAGCCAATGCACTTGGTGGCAACCACCGATTCACTCTCGGCGGCTACCGAGTAAAACCGGGAGCCAATACCTGGCAGATCAAAGCCATCGGCCTGTCAAAACGGCGGCTTGAACCCGCGGAATGGGCACAAGACCAGGCGGAGCATGCCGTGCCGGCGAAGGCCTTCTCACTCGTCGAACGGATTGCATCCGAGCCGGTCGCCGCGAAGGACAAGGTTCTCATGCTGCTGATGAACGAGAAACAAGCGGCGTTGTTCGGTGAGACGAGAAATATTTTGCAGAAGTATGACATCAAACAGTTAGCAGAGCAGTGACCCTTTACCCAACGCGGCAGGGCATTGTATAAGGAGAATCTCGATGAAACGTGTGATGATGCCGCTGGCACTGGCGGGACTGGCGCTGCTGCTGGCAGTTGCGGTTGTCTTTGCGCAAGCGCCGCAGGCGCCGGAAATCAAGGTGAAGAGCAAAGGCACGGCGACCGCCGCCGGGTCGGGCGCTGCTGAAGCGACGGTGGTCTCCGGCACGCTGACCGTGACGGTGAAGGGAAAGCTGGCCGTCGGCCCGTCGACGGTGAAGTTGACGGTTAAAGGCAAGCAAGGCAAAAAGACCGAGATTAAGGATAAGAAAACCGGCAAGGTGAACGGATATCGGTATGAAGGCTTTGACGGCACCATGACGGTCACCGGCGAAAAGTATAAGATGCTGCTGGAAGGCACTGGCATCAAGCTCAGCGCCAACGGCGCCGGACAGGTCGCTTTTGTCGGCACCGGCACCTACTCCGCCGCCAGCGGCAAGAAAACAAAGAAAGGGAAGTGGGCGCCCAAGTCTACGCCGGATTACATCGTCACCCCGATCCCGGCGCCATTCGGCGAAATTGAAATGCCGAAACCGCCGGCGCCCGCACCGCCGAGAAAATAACGTTCAGGCAGAACGATGGTGGGTTCTCAAGGGAGGCAGCCGGTTGGCTGCCTCCCTTGACCTTCTCCGCTTCCCAGGCGACAATACGGTATCCCGCGGCCCTGCGCACGCGGGTGCCGGAGGATTTCACCGACTTTCTGGTCGAAGATTACGACATCCTGCCCGAGGAAGTCCACCTCTTCGCCCGCACCGTCTGCGCCATTCTGCCGGAGGCGTGGCGAGATTACTGGCTGCTGCGGCACAGCGAGGGGTAGGACATGAAATGTGGACCCCCTCGAACCCGGCGCCTGCCGGGTTCGAGGGGGTCTTCGGCACCAGGCTTATTGTGCTGGGTCTACCATTCCGTTGGAACTGCCGGCCTTGCCAGAGTGGCACTTGAAGCACCAGCCGTTGGACTCGCCGACGCTGCTGTAGCTGGCGGGTTTGGTGTCCAGGTTGCCGTGGCATCCGGTGCAGTTGCTGCCGGCGGCGTAACGGACGCCATGGTTGTTGCTCCCCAGCATCCAGGTCGAGAAGGTATGGTATCCGCCGGCCGATTGCGCGGCGAGCAGCGTCCCGGTGCCCACCACCCGTGTCTCGAACTTCTGCGGGCTGGTTTTCAGGTAGAGCAGCACATAGCCGTAGCGCGTGGGTGTTGCCGCGGCGCCGGTCGAATACTTGACAAGGGCCGGCCAGCTCTGCCCCAGTGTATAGGTGGTGATCTTGTAGGTGGGATCGGCCAGCACGCCGATAACGGAGATGTTCAGCTGGCTGCCCACGTATTGCGTGACGTTCGTGCTGACGCTGTCAAGTCGTGTGGGCACCAGGTCGTCCGCCAGGTCGTTGACGCGAATGAAATAGGCGCCTGTCGTCAGGCCGGTGAGATCGAACTGCGCCGTTCCGCCGGATATTGCCGCATTGGCGACCACGGACCCAGCCGTATTCAACAGTTCTCCCTTGGTGATGCTGGTTACTTTGCTGGTTCCGATGCCATTCAGGCTGGCATCGAGGTTTAAGGTCAGTGTATAACCGCTGACGGCCGAGACGGTTACCGAGTGGGTGGTGGTGGCGGTCAAGCCGCCGGAGTCCTTCACCTCGCAGGTAATGGTCTTTGTGCCGGCCGTGGCGAAGGTATGATTTGCCGTCTTCGTGGTCGAGAATGCGGTCCAGGTGCCGTTGCCCTCCCAGTCCCAGCGCACCTGCAAGGCGGAGGCCGCGTCTTCGGCATCAGCGCTGGCGGAGGCATTCACCGCGAAACTGGTGGCGGTGGTGCCGGAGGCCGGCGTCACCGTGAAGCTGGCCGTCGGGGCGGTGTTCGCAACCGTCACGGTGACCGTATGCGTCGTGGTTCCGGTCAGGCCGCCGGTATCTTTGGCTTCCAGTGTAATCGTATGCGTGCCGGCGGTCGAGAAGGTGTGATTTGCCGTTTTGGTCATTGAATATGCCGTCCAGGTGCCATTGCTCTCCCAATCCCAGCGCACCTGCAAGGCGGAGGCCGCGTCTTCAGCGTCGGTACACGCGGAGGCATTCATTGCAAAACTGGTGGCGGTGGTGCCCGATGCCGGGGTTACGGTGAAGCTGGCCGTCGGCGCGGTGTTGCTGCCGGCCGCCATCACGTTGACGGTGTGGGTCGTCTGGGTGGTCATGCCGCCGGAGTCTTTCACCTCCATGGTAATGGTATGCGAGCCGGCGGTGGCGAAGACATGATTCGCTGTCTTCATCATCGAGTAGGCGGTCCAGGTGCCGTCACTATCCCAATCCCAGTGCACCTGCAAGGCAGAAGCGGCATCCTGGCTATCCCTGCAGCCGGACGCGTCAACGGCAAAGGACGTGGTCGTGTCGCCGGTTGTGGGCGTGACCGAGAAACTGGCCGTGGGCGCCGAATTGGCCGCCGCCGGGGTGTCGTTCCCGCTTCCACCGCACCCCATGATGATCGCCAGCGCCGCCAGGATGATCAAGGAGCCGATGGCATACCGTGTGTGTTGCATGTAGGACCTCCGTTGCTGAATTGGTTATTGTTTTCCTGCGATCGTTATATCGCAAGGTCAGCAGACTTGCCAGGCATTCGCATGGAATGGCGGCGTCCCTGAAGTGGTGGAAATTATGTGAACCACTTCGAGCGCCTGAATTGTCCTTCGCCGTTACGCGGCGATCTCCTTCTTTCGTTCACTGACGTCGGCCATGTTGTTGATGGCCA
>Ga0172369_10000760_pt1 | contig 47845 bp, 41 predicted proteins | sample LakKiv25m_FD_114539 | JGI IMG/M metagenome (GOLD analysis project Ga0172369, IMG submission 114539) | Freshwater microbial communities from Kabuno Bay, South-Kivu, Congo - kab_022012_11.25m | ecosystem: Environmental > Aquatic > Freshwater > Lake | place: Democratic Republic of the Congo...
CCATCCAGGTCTGGCTGCCGGGGCAAGTTCGTTGTGCTGCATGGTTGCTGGAGGTGGGATTGTTCCCGGTTGAGCCATTGCGTTGGGGTCGAATGGTGGAATGATCATTCTAACCCTGTCCACCAGGGATCTTATCTGGGCTTTGGTGGGCGGGTTCATGGCTTCCAGCCAGTGGGTTTGGGCCAGGTAGTATTTTTTACCATCTTCCGGCTCCACATTCTCGATCTTGAAGGGGATGATGACCAGGTTCTGGTTGGCAGCCAGGACGATCTCGCGGCCGACATCCGAAGAAGCATTTGAATTGGCAGAGAAGATCAGCACCATGACCTGGCTCGTTGCGATGGCATGGGTGATGGCCTTCGGCCATTCCTCCCCGGCAGCGATGTCGCGCGGCGCGATCCAGCAGCGCAGACCAGCCGCTTCCAGGCTGGCACAGATGCCGTCTGCAATGGGTTTGTCTTTGGATGAGTAGGAGATAAAAATATCATGAGACATATAATAATTCCTTAAAAACGCAAATTTCAGGGGGTGGCATCATCGGCGCAGCGAAAACCGATGAAATCATCCTCCTGCCGGATGGTAAATTTATTGCGGACGGTGCTGCGGATGGCGCTGGCGAATGAATTCGCGGCACCCCCGCGAATGACACGATAATTCCCTGAGACCGGACCGCCTGGATCGGTCGTTGGTGAAATGCTGTAATAATCAGCGCTATAATAGTCGGCAACATACTCCCAGACGTTCCCGGCCATGTCCAGCGCCCCGAACGGGCTGGCCCCGGCTGGATAGCTGCCGACCGCCATTGTATCCGTGACGTTCATGTTGAAATTGAGCAGGTTTTCATTTGGGCTTTCCTCCCCCCAGGGGTAAGTTCGTCCATCCGTGCCACGGGCGGCCATCTCCCATTCGGCTTCGGTCGGCAGGCGGGCACCGACCCATCTGCAATACGCTTCGGCCTCTTCCCAATCCAAATTCACGGTCGGATAGTCATCATATTGCGAGTTCCGGAAATAATCCGTGCGGGTGGAGGAACCTGAATCGTTCTTCATGCCACAGACCCCGGCGATCAGGCATTTGAGAATCATGGCATTGGTCACTTCGGTCTGGTCGATCCAGAAGGCACCCAGCGAAACTGAATGGACCGGCATTTCATCCGGGTTGCCTTGATTGCTGCCCATGTTGAACTCCCCGGCCGGTACATAGACCATGGTCATCCCATCCCGATAGCGGACGGTCGTGGAACCCACGCCGGGTTTTACGGTGGCTGTGGCAGGGGGAACTGCCGTCTTGGTCGGTGCCAGCGTGGGTAGGGTTGTTTCTGTTACTGTTGCGGTTGGGGTTGCTATCGGGCTGGCAGGCGTACCCCACAATTTTGGCCATAAAATGACTCCCAACACGACCAGCACCAGGGCCGCCCCGATCCACAGGTAGGCGTGCTTGAACCAGTTCTTCTGGACAGCCGGGGTGCGCGGGGCGGGCTGCTCTTTTTGTGCTGGCGGTGTAGAAATGGGTGGAACAACCGCCTCGTCTGCCAACGGAGGAATGATCATTTTGACCCTCTCCACCAGGGACCTTTTCTGCTCCTTGGTGGGCGGGTTCATGGCTTCCAGCCAGTGGGTGCGTGCCAGGTAATATTGCTTGCCGGGTTCGGGAATCGCGTTGTCTATTTTAAAAGGGATGATGGCCAGGTCTGCGTTGGCAGCAAGGATGATCTCGCGCCCGACATCCTTGGAAGTATTGGAATTGGCCGAGAAGACCAGCACCATGACCTTGCTGTGCGAGATGGCGGTGGTGATGGCGGTCGGCCAGTCCTCCCCGGGGGCGATGTCGCGCGGCGCGATCCAGCAACGGATGCCGGCAGACTCAAGGCTGGCGCAGATGCCGTCGGCGATGGGTTTGTCTTTGCTGGAGTAGGAGATGAAGAGATCATGCGGCATTGTTGCCTCTTATCATCAAGCGGTTTTACGATCCAGGATGTGTTCGATGATGGCGTCGGCAGCCTGCTGGTAGGGGCAGAAGAAGTGGATGTTGGGCTTGCTGGAAAGGTCGAGCAGCTCGGCCAGTCCGCTGTTGTGCATGCGCACCCACACCGTCACCTCCGGATTGAGATGCTGGACCTTGTAGGTTGCTTCCAGGTTGAGGGCATCGTCCCCGGAGGTCAGGATCACCAATCCGGCTTTGCGGACTCCCAGACTTTCGAGCATATCCACATCGGCCATGTCCCCCTGGATATGGATGATGTGCTCATCCTTGAAGCCCAGCTCGGCCAGCAGACCGGGGCGCAGATCGAGCAGAACGATCGGGCGCTGCGGGTTTTCCGTTCTCAAGCGCCGCACCAGTTGGCGACCCATCTCGCCCACACCGCATAAGATGATATGATCTTTATAACTTTTAATGACCATGAGATCCCATTCCCTTCTATTTACTCGCCTTTGCATATAAATGGAAAATACCCTTAACACGCCTTCGCCCAGGATCAAAACTGCCACGACCGGCATGATGAACGCCAGCAAAACGGGCACCAGTTTTCCCCCCGTTTCCACCCCCTCCAGCCGCGCCATGTAGAATGAATCCAGCAAGAGCTGCGGCCAGCCTGCCCCGCTCCTGGAGCCGAAGAATTTCAGGACCACTGCCCCCAGCAACAGCAAAAGTGCGAACAGGGTCAGGTTGATCCACACCGCTGCCAGGATGATGACGGAATCGCGCCAGAATTTTCTTATCATTGCGATCATCCAAGTGTCTTAACGACCGCGTAACCGCCGCGTGCCAGCATTTTGGGGATGCCGCGCACCATGTCGCGGTCTTTCTCTTTTTCATCCTCCGGGAGTTCGGTCCAGGGCACCAGGCACTGGTTCAGTTTCTTATCCTTGTCCGTGACCAGGCTATATTTCCAGCCATCCGCCAGCTTGACCTGCATCCAGCGTTCATGCTCACGCTCGGCCAGGAATTCGAGCGCATCGCCGGGAAAGTTGAAGGGCGGTTCGTTACTGCGGGCTGGGATCATGGCATAACCGGCGCTGGCCAGCTTGACGGGGATGTCGCGCACGTTCTGGCGGTTCTGTTCCTTGAAGTTCTCGGGCAGATCTTTGTATGGCACGGAGGTGGCGTAGGTGCTTCCCCCCCGACTCTTGAGACCTTCGCGGTAGATCTCGTGAGCCACCTCGGACAGGTCTTCGAGCACTTTGCCGCTCAGCTCCAGTTGCTGCACCAGAACCAGGAAATCCTGACCATCCACGTGCAGGTCCAACTGTGATTCGGAAGGCAGGCTGGATCGTTCGAAAGACCGTTTGCCAGACAACTGGCTCATGGCCATGATCGATTCGATCGAACGCACGCCGTGCTTGTACTGGCGCGTTTTCATCAGGGCTCGCAGCACGCCCGAATCGATGTTCAAGGTTCCCTTTTCGAACAGGTCGGGCAGGTTGCGTTTCAGGATCGAGCGCAGCAGGATGGCGCGCCGGATGACAAAATAGGGGTCCTGGACGGAGGCATCCTCAGGGTTATGGACAGGGTTGGGACCTAGAATATTGACATAGCCTTTCAATCGGCTGACAAAATCCGGTCCCTTGACAGCCCGGAAGGTTTCGGGGGAAAGGTCTGCCCCAAAGGCTGCCATGCTGATGGAGGTGCCTCCGGCGAACACGAAGATGCAGCGTCCGATGGGGTGGGCGATCTGCCCCTCCTGGAAGCGACCATCCTGCATGGGCGCCAGGAAATAGCGCAGCCAGCCCAACGGGTTGTCGTTATAGCTGGTATCGAACTCATCCCAGAAGATGAGCGGGATCTTGCCGCTCAAGCCGATGTCGCGCACCTGGTGCAGGGCTGAGATCAGGTCAGCCGGGGAGGCAAATTGGGACAGGTTGAACTCACGCACCTCGATCTGCCCGGGCAGCAGCGAGTTGGCCACCTCGATGATCCCAAAGGATTTCCCGGAGCCGGGTGCGCCGAAGACAGCCATCGAGAGCGGGCGTTTCTGCTGACCCGAGCAGTATTCACTCACCAGGGCTCGGATGCTGCGAAAACTTTCGATCTCCTGCCGGTCTACGGTCAGCAAATTGCCAAACTGCCCGAGCGGCACATCCTGAAGGGCGGTTTCAGGTCCTATGCGCACGATCTGTTCGGCCACCTGATCCAGGCTGCCGCGGTAACGGTCCTGCAGGATGGTCCAGAAGCCCGGTGTGACCGGTTTTTCCTCTTTGTCGGCAGGCTGCTTGATAAATCGGAGCGGGTCCTGGACTTCAACCGTGGCAAAGGATGACTTGTCCTCCGCCAGGCTGGTGGCGATGCGTTTTAATGGAAAGGCAAGGGGGTTTTGAGCAGAGAGATTGCCTTTTTCGGCATAGCCTTCCATGTGCAGGGCGCGCATGGCGGTCAGACCGCGGTGAACTCCCTGCTGAATATCCGGGTCCTCCGGTTTCAACAGCAACTGGCGCACGATCCCGGTTGCCAGGCAGGTGGTGTAACCGATCACCCCGCCGGGGTAGCCTTTTTCCCAGGTGCCTTCGATCGCGCCCGGGTCATAGATCAGGAAACACCTGGATTCCTGTGAGCCCTTGCGGGAGAGCAGGATGGCACCGGCTGCGCCGAACGAGATGACAACATGGGCGCAATGCGAAAGTGCATTGACGCACGGGTTGTGTACAAGTTCCCAGAAGACATCCTGGGCGGTGCGCTCCCAGGAAAGCTCGCGGCTGATCTGCACTTCGGTCAGGCGCAGGTCATTGGCGGTCGTGACCACCACCAGGCGGTCGGCGTGCTGGCGGTGCAGGTGCTCCCACAGGGGACCCTGCGCCACGGGTTGGGTCATCTTCAGGACGATCCAATGGGAAGCCTTGCCGGACGCATTAACTGCCAGGGGCCAGCAATCCGGGGCGTTCCGAAAACCAAGGTCAGCGTCATCCAGGACGATGAGATCAGCCTGGTCGGAATCGTCCACAACATGCATGGCCGGGCAAGGCTGGGTAGCGCGCCGCAAGCCCAGAAATTCATCCACCCGCCAGGCTTTGTCTCTTCCCGGCAGCGGTTTTTCGGAATATTTCTTTTCAGACCAGATCGCAAAGGACTGATGGAATTTCGGGTCACCGGGAATGGCCTCGTTTGCCAGGCGGGGGGCGGCAGGTTGATGGATGCGGGCGGAGATGGATCGCTCGCCCGCCAGGTCTGCGCTGACCGTCTCGAGCAGGTCGGCCAGCAGGGAAGCGCCACCGCGCTGCCAGCAGATGTCCACTGAATCGTTCAGGCTCCACACCGAGTTGCTTTTTTTGGCCTGCCCGATGCGGGTCAGGTTCCAATCCATGGTCATATCCCCCGCCACGATCACAAGACGATCATCAGGTTCTTTTTTCATTGAATTCTTCTCCCTGTTATGTTCTATTGAAAAAAGTTAATATTTGGGATCCAGTGGATCTCACCTGCCAGGACCCTGCTTTCCATATCTCAACGATCTTGATCCATCGTAAATATTAGCACAATCCCCCTAAAAACAACAGTAGGATGATCGAAAATTTTTACAAGGGTTGTGTGGATCTGGATCTTCTGGAAGATATTTTCACCGGTCACGGCTTGCAACAGCGAACACTGGGCTGAAAAATGTGTGATAATGGGCAGGAGGAGGTTTGAACATGCGCTTATGGAGTTTGCACCCATCTTACCTGGACAGGCAGGGGCTGCTGGCCTGCTGGCGGGAGGGCTTGCTGGCTCGCAAGGTCCTTCAGGGGAAGACAAAAGGTTATCGCAACCATCCACAGTTGCTGCGCTTCAAAGCCTTGCCCGATCCGCTGACTGCCATCGATGCCTACCTGCTCGAGATCCATGCCGAATCGCTGCGGCGCGGCTATTCATTTGACCGCTCCAAGCTCGGGGAGGGCAGCGCCAAGTTAAAACTTACCGTTACCGAAGGGCAATTAAGCTATGAATTGGAGCATCTTAAACAAAAGCTGCGCATGCGTGATCCTGAACGGTATCAAAGAATTGCATCCCTCGGGCAGCCGCGACCGCACCCGCTCTTCGAAGTGCTGCCCGGCGGGGTGGAGGACTGGGAAAGAGTTTGAGCAGTGATCCTGCAAACTGGAGATGATGGTCATGTCTGAATATGAGATCGTTCTGAAGAATGGGCGCATCCTGGACGGCTGCGGCAACCCCTGGTTTTACGGTGATCTGGCCCTCCAGGGTGGACGGATCGCGGCCATTGCCGCGCCAGGCAGCCTGAACTGCAGGCAGACCCTGGATATGGGGGAGCGCTACGTCGCACCGGGGTTCATCGATATCCACACCCATTCCGACCTATCCATCCTGGTCGATCGCCGCGCCGAGAGCGCCGTGCGCCAGGGAGTCACCACCCACGTGTTGGGGAACTGCGGCATGTCCCCAGCCCCCGTCCGGAGCGAACACTTGCAGGACATGCGCAGCTACTGGGGCAGCATCGCCGCCCAGCCCGAGGTGAACTGGCGCTGGCAGACCTTCGCCGGCTACCTGGCTGAGATCCAGAACGGCGGTGTCTCGATCAATATTGCCTCGCTGGCGGGGCATGCCGCCCTGCGCCTGGCTGTGATGGGTTACGCCGACCGGGCTCCGGATGCGGCTGAACTGGCCGGGATGAAAGACCTGCTGCAGGAAGCCATGCAAGCCGGGGCGTTCGGCTTTTCGACCGGCCTGGTCTACCCGCCTGGCTGCTTCGCAGGTACGGACGAGATCATTGCCCTGGCCAGGGTGGCTGCCGCCTGGAACGGGTTCTATGCCTCGCACATTCGCGGCGAGCGCGAGACCATCCTGGAGGCGGTCGCTGAGGCCATCCACATCGGCAGGGAAGCCGGACTGCCGGTCCAGATCTCTCATAATGCCCCCAAGTTCGGGGCTCCCAATGATGCGCGTGCCAACCTCGCCCTGGTGGACGCGGCTCGCAGCCGGGGCCAGGATGTGACCGTTGACAACGATGTGCACACCGACCTGGCGCCAGCCCTGCTGGATGCCCTGCCTCAGCGTTTCCAGGACCTGCCGGAAGCAGAGATCAAGCGCCTGCTGGGCGATCCCGGCTTTCGCCAGCAGGTCAAGGCTGAGATCGTGCTGGACGAGAAACCGGCTTTCGGCCCGGTAGGGCTGCTCAAACATGCCCAGTGGCAGCGCATCACCCTGTTGCATGCCCCTCATACCCCGGCTGCGGTCGGTCAGACCGTCGCGGCGCTTGCCAGCCAGGCAGGTCGGGACCCCTTCGATGTATACCTGGACCTGATCGTGGAGAATGGCGGGGCAGCCTCAGCCATTTATGACTACATTGACGAAAACAACATCCGCCTGCTGTTGCAGCATCCGGCTGTGATGATCTGCTCGGATTCGGAAGCCCTGTCCACCGACGGCTTCTTGAACGACCCACCGCCGTATGCCCCCTGCAGTTACGGCGAGTTCCCCGGCGTTCTCGAACGCTATGTGCGCGATCAGCCTGTATTGACCCTGCAGGAAGCCATCCGCAAGATGACCTCCTTCCCTGCCCAGCGCCTGGGGCTGCACGACCGCGGCCGCCTGTTGCCCGGCATGAGGGCAGATGTGGTCGTGTTCGACCTGGAGCGCATCCATGACCGCGCCACCAACCTGTACCCTCACACCCATCCCTTTGAGAACTATCCGCACCAGTACCCGCAGGGCATTGAGCATGTCTTCGTGAACGGCGTTCTGGTGGTGGAAGGGGAGCAGCACACCGCCGCGCTGCCCGGTCAGGTCTTGCGGCACCCGGTCTAAAATTGGAATGGAATGAGCGGGCAGGTCCGGTTGAGCGGATATATCCCCAATTGATCCACCAGATACCCGGGCGATACCCGACCAGGACTTCATGTTTGAAATATTGGAGTGATAGAATTTATCAAGAACGACCATGACGATGAGATCTGGAAGAAGAACCCTTGCATTCACCCTGATGAGCCTGGCGCTGTTGATCGCGCTCGGGACCCTGTTCGCTTTCCGCCCAAAAAAGATCACCCTGCAAGTGGACGGGGATACCCGGACCGTGCTGACCCGCAGCCTGACTGTCGCAGGTCTCCTGCAGGGCTCAGGTGTGGCTTACACCGGGGCAGATCTCGTTCAACCTGTCCCGGGTAAATTGCTTGGAAATGGCATGAAGGTCCAGGTGGACCACGCCTCCCGCATTCTGATCCAGGATGGGGAACACCAGCTCCCGCTCACCTCGGCTGCGGGCTCTCCGCAGGGCTGGTTGGATGCAGCCGGGATCAGTCTGGGCAGCCGTGATCGGCTCTTTGTGGATGGCGAGGAATGGGACCCATCCCAGCTCGTGCCGTATGCTGCCGAACACACCCTGCTGATCCACCGTCCGTTGGAGATCACCCTGGTCCGGGATGGCGGCGCGCGCACGTTCACCAGCACAGCCCTGAATGTGGGCGAGGCTCTGGCGGAAGCAGAGGTTGACCTGCTGCCCACCGACCGTCTCGAACCCCCGGCTGACACGCCCCTGACCGCCGCCACAACCATCACGCTGCTGTCCTCACGCCAGTTGAGCGTCCTGGTGGGAGGCAAGACCTTCACCGTGCGCGCCTCGGCTGACACGGTTGGGGCAGCCCTGGCTCAGGCAGGGTTGTCTCTGCAAGGGCTGGATTACAGCCAACCCGCCGCCGATGAGCCACTTCCGGACGATGGCAAGATCCGGGTGGTCCGCGTCAACGAGGTCATCACGCTGGAAACGGAGACCATCCCGTTCGATACCATCTTCGAAGCCCAGGCCGATGTCCCCATCGATACCCAAAAGGTCACCCAGTTCGGGCAGAGCGGTCTGTCTGCCAGCCGGACGCGCATCCGCTACGAGGACGGGCAGGAAACAGCCCGGGAGGTGGGATCCAAGCAAGTCCTGGTCGAGCCGGTTTCGCAGATCGAGGGCTTCGGGACAAAGATCACTGTCCAGACCATGGATACCCCGGACGGGCCGGTCGAGTACTACCGCGCCCTCGATTTTTATGCCACCTCCTATCACCCCAAAATGACCTCGCCGCCCTGGTTTGGGGCGGTTGCTTGTGGTGGCAAATGGCAGCCCGGCTATGTCGCCGTTGACCTGAACTACATCCCGTGCGGCACCCGCCTGTACATCCCCGGTTATGGCTTTGCCGTGGCGATGGATACGGCTTACATCTCAGGAGCCTGGATCGACCTGGGCTACCCGGACAATGCCTATGTTGGCTGGCACCGCCATGTCACCGTCTATTTTCTGACGCCCATCCCCGCCTCGGTCAGTTGGGTCATTCCGTCCGGCACGCTGTATTGACAACCTGCAGTTAGAACAGCAGGCAGGTCGGGTAGAGGGCGGTCCCTCCAAACAACCATGGGAACAAACCTCCAGCCCGAAACCCAAAAACCTTTCGGATCCCTATGATTTATTGGAGTAAAATTAATCCATGCTACTGACCATCGATATTGGCAACACCAACCTCACGCTCGGCCTCTACCCGGACAAGGAGATTGGCGCTCACTGGCGCCTTGCCACCGACCACCAGCGCATGCCAGACGAATACGGTCTGCAGTTCCTGGGTCTGCTCGAGAATGCCGGGCTGACCCCGGCTGACCTGACCGGCGTCTGCCTGGCCTCGGTGGTGCCTCCTTTGACACGGCGTGTCCAGCAGGCCTGCAGCCAGTACCTGCACCAGGAGCCTTTCGTGGTGGACGCCGGCATCAAGACCGGCATCCGCATCCGCTATGAAGACCCGCGCACCGTCGGTGCCGATCGGGTTGCAGATGCGGTCGCTGTCTTTCATATCTATGGCGGCCCGGCATGTGTGATCGATTTTGGTACCGCCACTTCCTTCAATGCCATCACCAGGGGCGGGGATTACCTGGGCGGTGCCATCACAGCCGGCATCTACCTGGCAGCGGAAGCGCTTTACCACCGTACCGCCAAATTACCCAGCATCGACATCCTGCGGCCCCCATCCGTCATCGGGCGCAATTCAACCCATGCCATGCAATCCGGTTTGCTGTTTGGCTATGTCTCGATGGTGGAAGGCATGGTGGCGCGCTTCCGGCAGGAGTTGGGGGATGATATGAAGGTGGTAGCCACCGGCGGTCTGGCCGAGATCGTGGCCAATGAGACCGATGTGATCGAGGTCATCTCCCCCTGGCTGACCCTGGATGGTCTGAAGTTGCTGTGGGATATGAATCACTAGGCAGGGACCATCTGAAGATTTGAGACATAAGCAAATTTATTATTGGCTAATAACCGATTTAATTTTCAAAAAATCCAATTAGACACGTTTACTCATTTTAGGAATTATTAAGTTCAAAAAAGCATTTTACATGTGAATATAAATACTGGTTTGTAGAATTTATGTTCGTGTGTTATTATTGATTCAAATTCTTTTAACTGAGGATTAATTGATTAAAAATAAAATTGATAATTCTGAATATATTATGGCGAGGCGTATAAATCCTTTGTTAAAGTGGCCAGGGGGGAAATCGGGAGAATTAAATATAATTCTCTCAAAGTTACCAGCTAACATTGAAAGATATTATGAGCCATTTTTAGGCGGTGGGGCTGTATTTTTTTCTATATCAGAAACAATTCCTTCGATATTGAATGATAAGTCAGTTGATTTAATTGAGTTTTATAGAAATGTATCATGTGCAAATGTTGATTTCTTCTATATGCTTGAGAAAATGCACTCCCATTGGCTTTTATTGGAAGAATTTATTTATGGGCATGAGCATCAACTTATAGAATTATATTTTGTGTATTCCAAAACTTTGATTTCAAAATCAGAATTAAGAGTATTGATTTCAAATTTTATTGATTCATTCAAATATGAACTCTCTAATATATTTTCATCTGAATATTACGTTGAATTAGATAATCTCTATAATGAGTTTAAAAAGAATCTTGTTTCAAAAATTGAAAGAATGAAGAATATTGAGGAACAAAAATCGGAATTATCAAACATTGACATAATAAATAATTTAGAAGGAGCATTAAAATCATCTTTTTATATGCACTTGCGCTACCTATATAATTATCCAAATATTTGTCAAATACAAATGAGTCAAAGGAGCGCAATATATTTTTTTATTCGTGAATATGCTTATGCAGCAATGTTTAGGTTCAATCAAAATGGCAAATTTAATGTTCCTTACGGTGGGATAGGATATAACAAAAAAGATTTATCAAAGAAAATTTCTAATTTACAAAGCAGAGAAGTAAGGACTAAACTTCAAAGTGCAATAATAGAATGTATGGATTTTATTGATTTTTTAGAAAAATATCCTCCTAAACAAAATGATTTTATTTTCTTAGATCCTCCTTATGATAGCGATTTTAGCAATTACGATAAGAATAATTTTGATTTAGAAGATCAAAAAAGATTAGCGTCATTTCTAGTTAAGCAAACAGTAGCAAATTTTATGTTGGTCATTAAAGCAACGGATTTCATTTATTCATTATATTCTGACAAAGGATTGAACATATTATCTTTTGATAAAAAATATAGTTGGACAATAAAGGATAGAAATGATAGAGATACAACACATTTGATGATAACGAATTATTAGGAGATTTTATGGAAGAAGTACGAATTGGTGAAAGAGATTTGATTTTACCAACATTATGGTGTCTATATAATGCTGAAAATAGAACTCTTTCTACGACAGAATTACAAGTCTTGCTAAGACAAATCATGCAACCAATTGGTGAAGACCTTGAAATATTAGCAGGACGTAGTGATGATAAATTCTCTCAGAAAGTGCGAAACTTGCGATCGCATAAAACGCTTGAATCGTTTGATTTTGCTAGATATGAAAACCGGGATAATAATGGATTTTGGACTATTACAGAAAAAGGTGAAAAAATCCTCATCCAAGAAAATGGAGATATTATTGATTATTTATTTAGTAAGCACTTCGCTTATGACGATGTTAAGATTGCTCTAGGTAAAATTAGTGAAAATAAAGAAACAATTATCTTAGATGAAGATGTAATTATAAGTGAAGGTAAAAAAAAATATTTATCAAGAAAAGTATTTGATCGTTCATCAAAACTAAGGGATGCAGCAATAAAGCATTTCTTTCACGGAGGTCAAACCTATTGCTTTGCATGTGATTTTAATTTTGAAAAGGTTTACAGAGAATTAGGGCGAGGGTTTATTGAGATTCATCACATAAAACCTGTTTTTGATTATGATGATTCAGATTCGGAGAAAGCAATTTTAGATGCTCTAGAAAACGTGATCCCTTTATGTTCAAATTGTCATCGAATGCTACACAGAAGTAAAGAGAATGCTTTTTCAGTTCCGGAATTAATAAAATTGATTGAGACTTAGAAGTAATACCCGAATTTATTCATTAATAACATTCATCAAATATCATGATCGTAAAATAAATTTGGTAATTAAATCATTATGCTTTAGGGGGTAATTAATGACCATATCTTAAGAATATATTTAAAAATCTTCAAACTCGATCTCCTTGTTTTTTAATTCTGGAGATATGTTAGAAATAGAGTGGCTATCTAAATTAGAAAAATTCGAAGTGTTTTGATGGTTATTTTTTTAAGGTTATGAAAGGAGCATAATTTGCTCCATTGTTATCCTCTTTAGCTACCCTTGCACTGCTGCACCAATTGTGCTAGAATCTTGACCGTAATACCAATATTGCTGACACCGGAAAGTGGGCGCCCCCCACTTTTCTGCGTATAAAGGATAGTTCACTGTGGGAGCAAGTTAGATATGAAAAATGAGTTCGCCCTGGCATTCAACGAAGTTCTGGAAGAAAAGCAGCTACCCAAGGAGATCATTCTGGCAGCCATCGAATCTGCCATGGTTTCTGCTTATCGACGTTCTGTCGTTTCTTCGAATGCCCAACACGTGGAAGCAAAAGTTGACCCCGAAACCGGGCAGGTCAGGATCTTCGCCGAGAAGGAAGTGGTCGAAGAGATCCAGGATGACCGCACCGAGGTGACCCTGGCTGAAGCCCGCCAGGTTAACCCCGAAGCCACCCTGGGAGATATGGTCGTGGTTGACAGCACGCCTAAGGATTTTGGCCGTGTCGCGGCACAAACAGCGCGCCAGGTCATCCAGCAGCGCATCCGCGAGGCTGAGCGATCGGTCCAATCTGAGTATTTCGAGAAGCAGGTTGGCGAGATCATCAGCGGCATAATCCAGGCCATCAACAACCAGGGGATCACCATCGGGCTGGACATGAAAGCCGAAGGCATCATGCCCAGCAACCAGAAGATCCCCGGTGAACGCTTCCGGGTCCATGACCGCATTCGCGTCATCGTGCTCGAAGTCAAAGACAACCCGCGCGGCCCGGCCATCATCCTCTCCCGCTCACATCGCAACTTTTTGCGGCGCCTGATGGAAAATGAGGTCCCCGAGATCTATCACGGCATCGTTGAGATCCGTGCCATTTCGCGCGAGCCCGGTCACCGCGCCAAGGTGGCGGTGGTTGCCACCCAACCCGGCGTGGACCCGGTCGGCGCCTGTGTCGGTCTGCGCGGCGTCCGCATCCAGGCCATCGTCAAGGAACTCCACGATGAGAAGATCGATATCATCGAGTGGAGCAATGACCCGGTTGTCTACATTTCAAAAGCCATCAGCCCGGCCAGGGTTGCCGGTGTGTACCTGACAGAACGTGCCAAAACCGCCACCGTGGTCGTCCAGGAGGATCAGCTCAGCCTGGCGATTGGTCGAGATGGGCAGAATGCCCGCCTGGCTGCCAAGTTGACCGGCTGGCGCATCGACATCAAAAGTCTGCCCGAGGCAGTGGGGGATGCGATCACCAAGTTCAATACCGATCCGGACCTGGCCCTGTCTGCCCCGAACGCAGCCAAGAGCCTGCCGCAGGTGATGGAGATCCTGGCCAAGAAGAACGAAGGTCGCCCGGTCACCCCGGAAGAATACCAGGCTCTCATCCAGTTCGTGGACCGTATTGAAAAACGGACCGAGGAACGCAACCAGGCTGAACAGGCAGCCGAGGAAGAACGCCAGGCTGAAGCCCGGGCTGGCTTCCCTGCGATCGCCTTCAATACCCCGCTGGATTTCCTGGACCTGCCCGATTTCATTTACAATATTTTGACCGAAGCCGACCTGCGCATGGTTGGCGACCTGATGATGGTCATGAAGCTCGACCCCGAAAAGGTGAGGGCTTTATCCGGTATCGGTCCGAAGGCTATTGAGACCATCCAGAAAGCCATCGCAAATGCCGTCTTCCCCGAACAGGAACCTGAACCGGAACTCGAACCGAAGCCTGAGGCTGAAACGGTTCTTGAACCTGTTTCCGAAGGCGAATTGGTCGAAGAGGTTGCCACGGCGGATGTATTGACCGGGGCTGAAAACCTCCCGGTTGGTGACCTTGTCGATAAGGAAGGGACCGTTCCAATGGAAAGCGTGGAACAGGAGGTCAGGGTCGAGGCGGTCGAGGAAGAGCGCGAACCGATCGATGAAGCCTCCGTTGAGGGTCGCCCGCTCGAAGAGATCTTCTCCCTGCGTCCCGATATGCTGACACCCACCTCCATCCCATTGGATGAAGAAGAAGAAACGGATAAGAAGAAGAAAAAGAAGAAGAAGCATGTCAAGATCGAATATGATCCCGACAGTGACATGGTTGTTGCCACCAAGAAGCACAAGCGTGACAGTGATGATTTCGGGGATTGGTAACAACCAGCTTTTAAGCCGGGACATCCCCCGGCATTAATGGAAATGAAGGTGTCTGGAAAATCTACCAAACGTCCAAAGCATACTCCTCAGCGCACTTGTGTCGGCTGTCGCAGCGTGTTGCCAAAGCGGGAGCTTATCCGCCTGGTTCGCAGACTTGAAAGTGTCGAGATAGACCCAACCAGTAAATTGGCCGGACGGGGTGCATATTTACATAATCAACGTTCCTGCTGGGAAAGAGGCCTGAAAGGGACCCTCTCCCAAGCACTTAAGGTCACCCTGACCCCTGCCAACCGGGAGCAACTGCTTGAGTTCATGCGAACGCTTCCAGAAGAAGAACCTGAATTGGCAGGGGATGAGAAACAGGCCGATATGATCTAACGAGACTGACCCCTCGACCTTTGCTCAGCAGGCACTGCACCGTCTGGTCTAGGTATTTCACTGGCAATAAACAAGGACCAGGCGCAGGTAAGCCAGGGATCCCGGCTCGAAATGTGGCGGAGATCCATAAATACCTGAATTGTCGTACTTTGCAAGTGAGGTGCATATGAGCAACAATGCCAACAAGAAAATTGAACTTCCCTCAAGCTTGAGTGTTCGAGACCTGGCACAATCCATCGAAACCAGCCCGATCCAGGTCATCAAGAGCCTGATGAACAATGGGGTCATGGCCAGCATCAATCAACTGATCGATTTTGATACAGCTGCAATTGTTGCCGAAGAATTCGGTTACGATGCCAGCCAGCAAGCCATGGAAAGCTCTGGCGAACTGGAAACCGGGGAGCTGCCTCTCTGGAAAAAGGTGATCGCCAGCGAAGATGAAAGATCACTGACCCCGCGCGCCCCTGTCATCACCATCCTCGGGCATGTCGATCACGGCAAGACCTCGCTCCTGGATGTCATTCGCCATTCGGATGTGGCTGCAGGGGAAGCCGGCGGGATCACCCAGCATATCGGCGCTTACCAGGTCGTCCACAAGGGACGCGCCATCACCTTTTTGGATACCCCCGGGCATGCCGCCTTCACTGCCATGCGCGCCCGCGGCGCCCAGGGAGCTGATATCGTTGTTCTGGTGGTGGCTGCTGATGATGGTGTCATGCCGCAGACCAGTGAAGCCATCGCCCATGCCCAGGCTGCCCGCGTACCGATCATCGTAGCCCTCAACAAGGTGGACAAAGCCAATGCCAACCCAGAGCGGGTCAAGACCCAGTTGGGTGATGTTGGATTGGTGCCGGACGAATGGGGCGGTCAGACCATCGTTGTGCCTGTCTCAGCCAAGGAAAATACCGGCATTGAAGACTTGCTGGAGGCAATCCTTCTGGTGGCAGACAACACCGATATCCGCGCCAACGCCAGGGGCAAGGTCATTGGCACGGTCATCGAAGCCGAACTGGATAAATCCAAGGGTGTTATCGCCACCCTCCTGGTCCAAAATGGGACCCTGAGGACCGGTGATACGGTGGTGGCGGGTCTTTCCCATGGAAAGTTGAAAGCCGTGTTCGATTTCCGCGGCAAACCCACCCAGAAAGCCGGACCATCCGTTCCGGTCTCGGTCATGGGGCTGAACGATGTGCCGCTGGCAGGAGACCTGTTCGAAGTGGTCGCCTCTGAAAAAGAAGCCCGCCAGCTGGTATATGATAAGACCGAGGCTGCCAAGAATGCCGCGGCAGCCCCCAAGAAGGCTTCCCTCGAAGAGCTGTTCGCCAATTTTCAGGCTGGTGAGACCAAATCCCTCAACCTGATCATTAAGGCTGATGTGCAGGGTTCCCTTGAACCGATCACCCACGAATTGACCGAACTCAGCCAGGGAGACATCCAGGTGACCACCCTGCATTCCGGCATTGGCAATATCGGCGAGAACGATATCATGCTGGCATCCGCTTCCCAAGCCATCGTCATCGGCTTCAATGTGCAGGCGGATGTGGCTGCCCGCCGTCTGGCTGAAAAAGAAGGTGTATCCATCCGCCTGTACGAGATCATCTACCGCCTGACCGAAGATATTGAAAAAGCCCTCAAAGGTATGCTGGAACCGGAATTTGCGGAAAAAGTGATCGGCAAAGCGGAAGTACTGCAGGTCTTTCCGATCTCCAAGATCGGCAAGATCGCTGGATGCCGGGTGCGGGAGGGCGAGATCCGTCGCAACGCCAAGATCCACATCTATCGCGACAAGGACCTGGTCTTCGAAGGTGAGATCGCCTCGTTGAAACATGAAAAAGATGACGTGCGGGAAGTCCGCCAGGGTCTGGAGTGCGGTATTCATTTAAAGAACTTCAGTGATGTTGAAGTTGGAGATGTCATTGAGTGCTATTCCCTTGAGAAGAAAGAGCTCTTATAAAGGTCGGTGCGGAAAAGCATGGCAAAACCAGTCAGAATTCAAAGAATAGCCGATCGCATTCGCGAAGTCCTCGCTGAAATGTTGATCAAGGAGATCAGTGATCCACGCCTGGAGCAGATCTCCATAACGGATGTGACCGTGGACCGCGAGATGGCCTACGCCAACATCTTTGTTTCGTGTGTGGAAGGCTCCGTTCGCAGCAAGGAGATATTGGCCGGTTTGAAGCATGCCAGTGGCTATTTGCGCCGCGAGCTTGCCAACCGTATCGAACTGCGCGCCTTTCCACGCCTGCGTTTTCACTGGGACCCAACGCCCGAGAACGCCGATCATATTGAAAAGCTGTTATTCTCCCTGAGCCAAAATGAGTGATCTGGATCCAGCCATTAAAGAGCGCCTGCAGGCTGCTCGAACGATACTGCTCGTCACCCATGTCCGCCCGGACGGAGATGCGATCGGCTCCCTGCTGGGGCTCGGTCTGTCGCTTCAAGCTGCCGGCAAACAGGTCCAGATGTTGTTGCCGGACGGGTTGCCCGCCAGCTTCAAATATCTCCCCGGCAGCAACCAGATCAAGCATGTTCAAAAAGGCACCCTCGATCTGAGCGTTGTCGTGGATTGCTCGGACCTGAAAAGGGTCGGAAAAGCCCTCGACCGCTACGGGGCACCGGACATCGTCATCGACCATCATGTCACCAATGGCGCCTTTGGCAAGCTCAACCTGGTCGAACCGGAATCCCCGGCAACTGCCTCCGTGCTGTTGGCGCATATGCCGGCCTGGGGGCTGACCATTCCCCCCGATGTGGCTGCCAACCTGCTGACCGGTCTGCTCACCGACACGCTGGGATTTCGCACCCTCAACACAACCTCGCACTCCCTGCGCCAGGCAGCCGACCTGGTGGATATGGGCGCCAACCTGAATCACCTGTACAATATGAGCCTGATCCGTCGCACCCTTCCCGCTGCCCGTTACTGGGGAGTGGGATTGAGCAACCTGTCGTATGCGGATGGGATCGTCTGGACCGAGCTTACCCTGGCAGACCGCTCTGCCAGTGGTTATTCCGGCAACGATGACGCTGACCTGATCAACGTCGTCTCTTCCATTTCGGAAGGGTCGATCTCCATCATATTTGTGGAACAGACCAATGGCACGGTCAAGATCTCGTGGCGGACGCAGGACCCCGGGCTGGACGTCTCCCAGGTTGCCATGCTGTTCAATGGCGGCGGTCACAAGGCTGCCGCAGGTGCGGATGTGCCTGGTGAACTGGCGGATGTTAAGAAAAGAGTGCTGGCAGAAACAGATAAATTTTTGAAAAAGAGTTAAAATAGGCATTATCATTTTTTTGATAATTGTTCTCTACTTAACCTTGTTATTGAGGCATCCTCCCCATTCTTTCGGGGAACCACCGTTCCTGACCCCTGGTGGTGTGGCGATCCCCTTTGAGCGTATGCTCAAAACGGTGCGAACGCTTCCGCACATCGTCCCGCACGACCCGGAGAAAGGAAGCCAGGCAGTGATATCGTTCCTGGAAAAATAGATATCGAAAATACTTCATATTTACCGGGTTCAAGGGGTGGGTATGAAATTTTTGCAGGGGTAGAGTTCAGGAGGTTTTAAAATGGAAAGTCAAGATATCCGTAATGCAATTTCAGGTATCCTGGTCGTAGATAAACCGGTGGGACTGACATCCCACGATGTCGTTCAGATCATTCGCAACGGCACAGGCATCCGCCGCGCCGGACACACAGGGACGCTCGACCCGCGTGCCTCGGGTGTGCTGGTGGTATTGATCGGTCCGGCTGTGCGCCTGAGCGAGTATGTCTCCGCCACCGATAAACGTTACCAGGCCATTATCCGGCTTGGTGTCAGCACAGATACCTATGATTCTGAAGGAAAATTCACACAACAATCCAATGAACCGCTCAACGTGACCGAAGAGCAGTTTGATACCGCCTTGCAGGGTTTCATCGGTGAGATCGAACAGACCCCGCCAGCCTACTCGGCCATCAAGGTCAAGGGCAGACGGGCTTATGACATGGCCCGCAAGGGGGAGAATGTCGAGCTTGAACCCCGCAAGATCCAGGTCTTTCACCTGGAGGTGCTCGAATGGGCTCCGCCGGAGGTGGTGATCGATGCCCACTGTTCATCGGGCACCTATGTCCGTTCGCTCGCCAACGACCTTGGCAATATCCTGGGATGTGGCGCCTACCTGGTGGGGCTGCGCCGCACCAAGAGCGGTCGTTTCAGCCTGCGGGAGGCCACACCCCTCCGCAAACTGCAGGAAGCATTTGCAGAAGGCAACTGGTACCAGTACCTCATCCCGGCTGCTGAAGCGCTGGGCGATTGGGAGGCGCTTGAACTGAACCCGGACCAGGTCGACGAAGTCCGGCATGGCCACCGCCTGGCAGCCGCTCCCGGTGCAAAACCCGGCATGGTGCGGGGTGTCAGCATGGCTGGTGAACTGGTGGCATTGCTCGAACTGGTCCCTGTAGCCGAAAGCGATCCTGGAGAGGCTGGGGTCTCCGGGGCTGAACCTGCCATGGAATGGCAACCCAAAAAGGTCTTCTATTCCTAGTATGGGTCTGTGATCCGGTCACCTTTCGGGTTCTTCCAACTCATATAGAATTCACTGCATCGAACGTGGCACTTGTAAATTCTCTCAACGATCTTAGCCTTCAAAATGCCTGGCTGGCCATCGGCGTCTTTGACGGCGTCCACCTTGGTCACCAGCATATGCTTAACCTGCTGACCACCGGGGCGCACGCCGGATCGCTGCCGGCCGTGGTCCTGACCTTTCAACCGCATCCAGCCGTCGTTCTGGGTCAGCAGACCGACTTCAAATGGTTGTCTCCCCCCGCTGAAAGAAGTGTGTTATTAAAAGAAGAGGGTATCGATCATATCATCGTGCAGCAATTTGACAGGGAGTTCGCCTCGATCAGCGCCCGGGATTTCATGCAAAACATTTCCCGGCAACTGGGTCTCCGCCACCTGCTGGTGGGACACGATTTTGCCCTGGGTCACGACCGCCAGGGGGACGTCCCTTTTTTGACCGAATTGGGGCTGGAACTGGGGTACAGCCTCCAGGCGGTGGCCGCCATCTCCGACCAGGACGGGGTCATCTCTTCGACCCGCATCCGCCAGGACATCCGCACCGGTCGGGTGGCGCAGGCCGGGCGCAAATTGGGACGCCATTACCGGGTTTCCGGCGAGGTGGTCCACGGTGATGGGCGCGGCCGCACCATCCAAATCCCGACCGCCAACCTGGAACTGCCAGGTGACAAATTGATCCCAACCAATGGCGTTTACGCCTGCCTGGCGCATGTCGATGGTGTCAGCAGGGCAGCCGTCACCAATATCGGCACCCGCCCGACCTTCACCTTTGGCGAACAGCTTCTTCACCTGGAAACGCACATCCTCGATCTGCACGAAGAGATCTATGGCAGGGTGGTGGACCTGGATTTTGTCGAAAGATTGCGAACGGAGCAGCGCTTCCCCTCGGTCGAGGCGCTGGTTCAACAGATCCACGCCGACATTGACCAGGCGCGCCAAATCCTGGCTGCCTGGCAAGATACGGGCGCTTTTTGATCCAATATCCCTAATTTAACCCTTTATAGAAAACTTCTCTTTAATACCCGGGTGGCTCGCAGGGTGACCCATTTGTTGGCTTGTTTCTTCTCCCCAAATTCGACCCATGTTTTTCCTGCGTAATCATAGTCCAGCGCCCAGCGCCCGTTCTCATCCTGTTTTGCGCGGATGAGTTCCAGGGCGTGTGCAAGGCGAGCATCCTGACCGTACCCCAGCAGGACCAGCGCTTCTACGTTCTGTAAGAGGTCGGTAACGTAAAAGACCGGGAAGCCGAACTTCCACCAGTTGCCGCTAGGCTTGGCGCTCCACCCGTTCGGATAGTCAGCTTCAGCCGGGTCGGCACCCAGCAGAAATTCAACCCCTTTTTGAATGGCATTTTCGATGAAAGGCGTCCGCTTTTCGGGGGGAAGTTTCCCGAAAGCCAGCATCACCTTGACGGCTCCCCAGGCGCAGGGCAGCTTGTTGTTGGAGCCGCACGCGAACCCTGGTCCGCATTTGCCGGCATAATAGCGCAGGGGAGCTTTTTTATCCTCCAGCGGAGCCACACCGTCACCCGTCAGGCTGCGTGCCATCCATTCAAAAGCCTGGTCCAATCGGGAGTCGTCATATCCCAGGTCCAGCATGGCGGCGCACATATTGCCCTGCAGACAATCCGCTGTGCTGGCGGGAGTACCGTAGGCGCAGAATTGTCCGTTTTCCGAGAGGGCATTGTCCAGCAGATGGCGGCAGGCTCGTTGGATCCGTTCATCCAGCCGGGCTGAGGCACCCAATTGGGACAGCATCAGGATCGACCAGACGGTACTGTAATATTTGAGGTTATAACCCGGACCGGGCTCCATCCAGTAACCGGCTTCATTCATTGCTGCCAGGATGGTCGAGATCGGTCCCTCGAGATGTGCTTTGTCCCGCGCGGCAGACAGCCTGACCCCCCGCGGGTCATCCTCCAGCAGATCGCGCAGGGCCAGGTAGCGGACGCCCGGCTCTTCTTCCTCCAGCAGCCAGGAAAGCGTTTCTCCCTTCAATTGCTCCGTCCAGGTCATCTTCGCTGCTCCTTTCGATACCCATCTTTGGAGATCCTTCCAGGCATCCCTTGCATCCTATAAGAACTGTGACAGGGTGAGGGAAAAGAAATGCCCCGCAATTTAAAGGCAGGGCATAGATCCGTTAATTATCCGTGGGTCACCTTTTTATGTTAGAGACGGGCTGCCAGCCAGGTCTCCACTTCCTTGAGGACGCGCATGCGGTTCGGTTCATTGAAGACCTCATGGTACATCCCTGCGTAGATCGCAAGCGTTTTGTCTTTCGAGCTGGCCAGTTCATTGAGCATCTTTGCCCCGGCAGGATCGACGAGTTTGTCGTCCCCGCCCTGCACGATCAGGATCGGCAGCGTGATCTTTCCCGCTTCGGTGCTGATACGCTGCATGGCGGATAACATCTCCGCTCCCATGCGGGCCGGTGTCTTGCCGTGGAAGACCAGCGGATCGTTGACGTAAGCTTCCACGACCAGGGGATCTTTTGAGATCAAGGTGGCATCCAGTGCCAGCACCCCCATTTTCGGGGCGATCTTCGAGAGCACCTTGCTCATGGTGATCGTCATGGGTGTAATGCCATCGCCGACCTTGACAGCTGGAGCTGAGATGATGGCGCCTTTGAGACCTGCCTGGTGGTCCAGCAGGTAATAGGAAACGATGGCTCCACCCAGGCTGTGCCCCAGCAAAAAGACCGGTTTTTCCTTTTGCCATTCTTTGACCATGTCCTGGAAGATGGTCAGGGTGTCGGTGAAGTCGGCAAATTTTGCAACGATCTCGCGCTCTCCATCCGACTTGCCGTGACCGATATGGTCCAGGGCATAGATGGCGTAGCCGAGCGGGACGAAGTGATCGACCACATTCCTGTAGCGTCCGCTGTGTTCACCCAGCCCATGCACGATCAGCAGGACGGCTTTTACAGCTCCATCAGGCAGCCAGGCTTGATAATAGATATTGGTGTTGCGCACTCCTTTGAAATTGCCCTCGATATGATCCATTTAAACTCCTTTTTGGATGGTGCTTGATGGATAACGATCTCAGCGCGGTTCTGAAACAATGCTCTTCTATTATAGAGCAGATCGTGTTATTGGTCACATATTGGATCAAGACAGAGCATGCAGTTCCCACCCGGGGACCTGGGGTTGACGAACGGCAGGGAGGATCTTATGGTATTGAAGCCTTTTCCTTTTCGAATAGAAAAGCCCTGGCTTTCAGCAGCAACTGGTATTTATCCGCCAGTTTTTCTGCATTCCCGGCCTGGAGTGCTTTCAGCATGTCCCCTTCGAACTCGGCAACCTGCAGGCGTAAATAATAATCCAGCATTTCCTTCAAATGCGCAAGCACGATCCGGCCTGTCAGGATCGGGTGGTTACTGGTAACATTCGCATCCGGAAATTGCACGCCATGCTCCAACTCCACTTCCAGACCCTGCTTGAAGGCTTCCGGTGAAATTGATAATGCTTCGCTGCCGACCTCTTTTTGAATGATCCGGGTCTCTTCCAGGGTCACTTGTGGTCCTGCCAGGCTGGTCCAATCTCTCAAGCCAAGTTCCTTGCAAACGCGTTGCACTTCGGTTGTGGAGATATATTCTGGGATTTTCATATTTCCTCCTTGTTGTTGGAACTCCAAGGAATGGAGTTCCAACTCCTGTCGTTCTATGGCACTTTTGAATGGTGGAAACCGGACCCTGGACTGGTTCCGGTTGGATCGGTCCCAAAAGCAAATTTGCAGCCAGGTCTGAAAAAGGAATGGATCTGGTCATTTGCCCTGGGGCTCTTCTTGATGGATCATTCGGTATTTAGCCTCCCGCTTTGAGAAGCCGGTCACTTCTGGGGTGGGATAAGAGCCTGCACAGATTCTCCATACGTCCAGCCGTCCAGGTCGGGATGCGGCAGTTCCAGGGCGCTCAGCATGCTGTTGATCTGCTCGCGGTGCTCGCTGGCATGGTTGATGATCTGGGTCAGGACCACCCAGGGTTCGATCAGGTGACCCCGCTTGGATCGGAGCCAGTCCTGCGTAAGTTTGCCGCCCTCCTCCCTTGCCAGCGCCAGCAAGGCTTCTCCGCTCAGGCGGGCGGAGGTCTCCAGTTCTGCAAAGGTCAGCTCAACCTCCTGACGCTCTTCTGGGGGCAGCGTCAGCAGCGACAGGTAGCCTTGCTGGGCAGCCACCAGGTGGGTCAGTGTCTCGCGGATGCTGCCCAGTGTTGCGGACTGGGGTCGCGCATCGAGCTGTTCAGCATCCAATCCGGCACAGGCCCGGAGGATCTGGAGGTTGGCCCAGTTGTTGTGTTCAAAGATCTTTACGAGAAAATCGTCATTCATTTTGTTTTCCTTTCCGGAACGAGCGGTGATCAAATAGTCCCTTTTCGGGCAGCTCACCATCCCAGGACGGTTACTTGATCAGGTTTATGGCATGCCAGATATCTTCTGCGATCATTCTGCGCTTGCTTTGTTCGATATTAAAACCGGGTCCCACTTGCAGGTAGGAGGGAAAGACCCTTTTGCCGCGGTAATAAAATTCATTCGACCGGATCTTATAGGTGGAGCCGGGAGGAATGACCCTGCCTTCCCCCCTTCTCCTGGCAATATGGTTGAAGGCTTTGATGGCAACATCCCCCATCAATAGGTAAACCATCACGTTCTTAAACAGGGAGATCTCTTTCTCCAATAGTATGGAACATTCCCGGATGGTGTCCGCCTTGATGCCGTAACCTGTCTTGCCGCATTTCACAGCCGGTGTCAGATAGACCCCCAGGTCCAGGAGTTCCCGGATCGAGCCAACGTCGATGCCGGCATCGTTGAAAGCCTGGACCGTGGTCTTCTGGAAGGCAGGCTGCCCTTTTACATAATAATGATCCTTCAGGTCTGCCGGGGAAGCCTCAGAGATCAGGACGACCTTGATGGCCTCCATCTCCGGTTCAATGTCCGGGATAAGATGGAGGTCATGGTTCACATCGCTGCATGGGAAGGTCTTGCATTCGATACACCTGTTAATGTTCATACTCTTGTCCCTGCCGTTTCGTCTCTTCGATCTTTTTTACCGGGCGGAAGGCATCCAGCGCCACTGTCGTCCATTTCTTTCAGGTTCACAGGTTGGAGGGACCTTTCAGGAACGCCAGGGTCCGCTTCCAGGCCAGGTCGGCGGCTGCAGGGTTAAAAGCCTGGGTGCGGTCGGGCTCAAAGAACCAGTGACCCGTGCCGGGATACCGGTGGAAGGTGACCGGGCGCTCCGCCTGCCGCAATAATGATCCCAGGTGGCTCACGTTGGCTTCCGGCTCGAATTCATCCGCTTCGGCAAAGTGACCGAGGTAGGCGGCTCGTGAAGCTGTGTAATCCTCGTGCCCGGTACCGTAGAAGACCACCACGCTGCGGATATGCTCCGGGTCGCGGTTGGAAAGCTCGAGGGCAAAATAAGCGCCAAGCGAGAATCCGACCACTGCCAGGTCGCTGCCACCCCTGGTGGCATGCTGGCAGAGTTGATCCACGCCAGCCTGGATGACTGCCCTGGCATCGTCGGCATCGAGCGCTCTGCTCAGTTCTTCAGCCTCCGGGATGCTTGAGGCGAGCTGTCCGTGATAGAGGTCCGGGGCATACGCGCTGAAGCCGGAGGCAGCCAGGCGCGTGCAAAAAGCCTTGATGGTCTCGTTCAATCCCCACCAGGCGTGCAGCACCAGAACGCCGCGGCCTTTTCCGGCTGGCGGGAGGGTGAGAAAACCTTCGGTTTGGGTTTGCATCCTATCCACTCCTGTATTCGTGGTCAAGATTCGGGGCGGATCCTTCCGCCAGGGCTCGATCCCTTGCTGGAAGGACCCAAAGAACTTAAGGGACTGGTCTCATGGCTGAAGTATAAACCCGAATCAGGGATGGCTTAAAAAGAACCGGCATGGCACGCGGGTCTGCGGGTCATGCCGGGATGAATTAACCCGAATGTGTTCCAGGAACCTTGTGGATCAGGCTTCTTCCACCTTTTTGCCGCACTCGGAGCAGAACTTGATGCCCGGGTTGAGTTTAGCGCCGCATTCCGTGCAATGTTTGGCAGATTCGATCTTCCCGCCGCATTCCGGGCAGAACTTGACCTTTTCGGGCAGAGGCGCGTTGCAGGTCGGGCAGGTGGCTCGCACACCTTCGCGCCAGCTCTTCTCCGTCAGCATCTCGCGGTCTTCCTCCGCCATCTTGGAATGAGCCCAGATCTCTTCCACGGTGCGGCTGGACTGGGCGGCAGCCATTTCCACGCCAAGGTCAGGCGAGCAATTCTTGCACAATCCCTTGTTCGTGTTCCAGCAGCTCTTCTTGCAGACCCAGGATGAGCAGCGCGGGCATTGTATGAAATCCGGCTTCAACTCTTCCATGGCTTTGGTAAAAGCCTCATCGTGGGCTTTCTCCCAGGCTGCCGAGCGGGCACGTTCGCCGAGATCGGCTGCCCGGCCAAAAACACCGCCGAACATGCTGCTGGCTGCACCAAGCGCAGAGCTGACCGTCCCCAGTGCGTTGGCTTGAAAGCCAGTTCGATATCCAGATCGGCAGCGGTCACAGTTGAATTCGAACTGGAACCCCTGGTTGGTGCTGAGGTCTGAATAGTTACGGGTAAATGCGATCTTGGTCATTCGATTTCTCCATGATTGTAGATGAAGGTTGTGGTAGGGTTATTTAATGGATGCGCAGCAGGAGATTGCATTGGCTGCCTGTTCAGCCTAGTATAAGATCATTTTTGGAATTGTCAACAGGAGGACAAAGCCTTGCAGTGCGTTCTCAAGGCTGGGTATGACCGGTCATTTCCAGTAAATCCAGAATGTCACATTGAAGGAGTTCTTCTTTCGACTGAAGGGTCTCTCCGATCCGCATGAAATGCTTCAGCGAAGAGCCGTGTTTCAGGTTGACGTTACGCAGCTTTTCGTCTATATTACCTGCAATCTGCCCTTCCCACCACCAAAGGATGACACCATGCCCGATCGTCATATCTACGTACTTTCGCCCAAGGAATTAAGCGCCGAGACCATAGCCGTGGCATTCGCCAAGACCTCGCGCGCACCTGAATCGTTCCGGGAGATCGCAGCCGAACTGAGCGATGAGTCTTCGGCACAATTCCACGAAAAGTGGGTGGTGGGTTACGGGCACGCCTCGGTGGCTGAGCATGCTGTTCTACACCTGGCTTTCGAGAACGTCTCGCGCCTGGCAGTGGAAAGCATCGAGTCCAACCGGCTGGCCTCCTACACCGAGAAATCAACCCGCTACCAGAAGTGGGGCAGCCAAGACTTCTTCATCCCGCCTGAACTCGAGGGGCATGCCTTGCGGGACGAATACATGGCAACCTGCCGTCTGCTATTCGATACGTACGAGCAGTCCCTGCTGCCGGTCCGCAGGCTGATCGAGGCAAGTGTGCCCATGCGCCCGAATGACAGCGAAGAGAGCTATGACCGCCGCATCCGCTCGCAATACGTGGATTCCTGCCGCTTCCTGCTGCCAGCCGCCTCACTGGCCAACCTGGGGATGACCGCCAATGCCCGCGTCCTGGAGAACAGCATTCGCAAGATGCTCTCGGACCCACTGGCAGAGGTGCGCCAGGTGGGACAGGAGGTCAAGCAGATGGCTCTGACCGAAACCCCCACCCTGGTTAAATACGCCAACCCGCTGCCCCACCTGGAAAATGCCCGCCAGGCTTTCAGTTCCCGCTCTGCTCCGGATGGACCGGGCGGGGACTGGTGCAGGCTGGTGGATTATGACCGGGACGGAGAGGTAAAACTGCTTGCGGCTGTCCAATACCGCTTTGGCGACCTGCCGTATTCGTCTGCCCTGCAGAAGGTGCGGGAAGCCAGCCAGGCTGAACGCACCCAAATGGCTGCCGATCTGCTCGGCAAGCTGGGGCGCTACGACATCCCCCTGCGCGAGCTTGAATACGCCAGCTATACCTTCGACCTGGTCATGGACCAGGGCGCTTATGCCGAGTTCAAGCGTCACCGCATGATGACCCAGACCCCCCAGGCTCTGACAACCCGCCTGGGTTACTGCCTGCCCGCCCAGATGACCGCCGCCGGGTTCGAGGACGAGTACCGGCACGCCATGCAGGCAGCCGCGGCCATGTATGAGAAACTGGCGGACTGGAACCCGCACGTGGCTGCCTACGTGGTGCCCAACGGCTTCAACCGCCGGGTACTGTGCACCTTTAACCTGCGCGAAGCCTGGCACTTCTGCCAGTTGCGCTCAGCCCCCAGCGCCCATTACTCCATCCGCCGCGTAGCCCTGCGCATGGCGGAGCAGATCCAGCAGGTCCACCCGCTGCTGACCCAGTACATGCACCTTCCCAAGGATGAGACCTGGCAAAGCATTGCCGGGCAGCATTTCAGCGGCAACTCAGAAGAATAGAAAGGACCCGGCCTTAAGCTTGTATATGCAGGATAAACCCTGAAGATCTCCACGACCTTCAGGGTCTTTGTTAAAATAGAGATTGGTTCAATCTTTTAGATCGAACCAATCTGTGTGCCTTTGCGTTGAACTGATTCCTCTTCACATCTCCCTCAAAATACCTGATAGAATCACAGCATTGTGAGCTACACCCGGATCGGAGTTCAATTTGATCAAAAACCACAAAATCCTTCCCATCGATCATAATCCACAGGATATCTTAAAACTGGCTGCAGCCGAAGAAGCCCTGGGCTTTGTCAGGTCGCACATGCTGCTCGGCCTGGGGTCCGGCAGTACGGCTTCGCTGGCAGTGCGTCTGCTGGCGGAATCCCTGCGGTCTGGCGACCTGACGGACATCCAGTGCGTGCCCTGCTCGCTTGAGATCGAGAACCTGGCTGCCAGCCTGGGCATCCCGCTCACCACCCTGGAAGATCACCCCATCCTGGACCTGACCATCGACGGCGCGGACGAGGTCGACCCGCACCTGAACCTGATCAAGGGTGGGGGCGGCGCACTGCTGCGCGAAAAGATCGTAGCCGAGGCTTCCAGGCGCGAGATCATCATCGTGGACGAGTCTAAGCTCTCGCCGCTGCTGGGCACGAATAGAGCCGTGCCGGTCGAGATCACTCCCTTTGGCTGGGGCACACAGAAGAACTATCTCACCGGGCTGGGGGCGCGCATTTCCCTGCGGATCAATCCGGACGGAAGCCCCTTCAAAACCGACCAGCGCAACCTGATCCTGGATTGCGACTTTGGCACCATCTCCGACCCGGTCGGTCTGGCAGGTTTGCTGTGCTGCCGAACCGGGATCGTGGCGCATGGTCTCTTCATCGATCTGGCCAGCGATGTCATTGTGGCTGATAAAAAAGGCTGCCGCCACCTGGTGCGGGGAGATTCATGATCACCATCGAGCCTTCCATCCTCTCAGCCGACCTGGCTTGCCTGGGCGACCAGGTGCGCCTGGCAGAACAGGCCGGTGCCTCCATCGTCCAGGTGGATGTCATGGACGGGCAGTTCGTCCCCAACCTGACCTTTGGTCCCGGCGTGGTGCGCGCCCTGCGCCCGCTGGTCCGCCTCAAGCTGGATGTGCATCTCATGATCCTGCAGCCGGAGCGCTTCATCCCCGAATTCGCCCGGGCTGGCGCCGACCGCATCATCGTGCACCAGGAGACCTGCCCGCAACTGGCGCAGACCCTGGGCAGCATCCGTGCCCTCGGGCTGGAAGCTGGCGTTACCCTCAGCCCGGACACCCCGCCCGAGACCCTGGCGGATGTGCTGGAGCTGGCTGACCTGGTGCAGGTCATGACCGTCCACCCCGGGTTTGGCGGTCAGTCCTTTTTGAGCGATATGCTGCCCAAGATAAGCCGGATCAGGGAAATGCTGGCTGAACGCGGCCTGGGGACGCCCATCGCCGTGGATGGCGGGATCGACACCACCACCGCCCCGCTGGCGGTCACAGCCGGAGCCAGCGTGCTGGTGGCAGGGTCAGCCATCTTCAATTCCAGGGCTTCCATTGCTGAGAATTTTGCTGCGTTAAGGGCGAGTGTGGAGGAAGATCATTAGACCCCAAAGGTCTCCAAGACATTTGGGGTCTGAAATTTAAGGGTCTCTTTTTTTTATATCCCTGGAAACAAGCTCAACCGTCTCTCTTCAATCCCCCACCGCAATGCGGTTCTTGCCGGATTTCTTTGCCGCGCGCATGGCAGAATCGGCCTTGTCCAGCAGGGTGGCAAAATTCGGGGTCTTTTTATTGCTGGTGGACAACCCGATGCTGACAGAAAGTGGGATCGGTCCATTCCTGGATTCCACCTGCATCTCATTACAGCTCTTGCGGATTCGTTCAGCCACGATCCTGCCGATCTCCTCCGAGGTCTCGATCAGCAGGATGACGAACTCGTCCCCCCCGATCCGGCCGATGGAATCCTCGGCTCGTATCTGTCTCTGGCAATTTCCAGCCACCATCTTGAGGGCGTTATCACCGATCTGGTGACCATGCTCGTCATTAAGTTTCTTCAGATCATCCAGGTCCAGGGTCAGGACCGTCAGCGGATGGTTGAAGCGCTGGGACCGCTGGAACTCGAACTCCGCCAGGTTCAGGATCTTCCTGCGGTTATTCAGCCCGGTCAGATCATCGGTGGTAGCCAGTTGCTCGAATATTTGCGATTCCTTCAGCAGGGTTTCGCGCTGGATGGCCATGGCAGCCTGGTGACTGATGGCGACCGCCAGTTGCACATCGTGCTGACCGAAAGCCCGCGCCATGGGGTCGGTCTTGCAGGCGTAGAGCAGGGCAACGATCTCATTGTCGCTGATGATGGGCAGGCACAAGATCTGGCAGCTTGTCTCCTGAAGATCGGCACCCTCCCCGCTGGAGTGGGTCACTTTTTCGATCACGACCGACTGCTTATCCAGCGCCTGGCGGGTGATGGTGACCGGAATATCCAGTTCGTCCAGCTTGTCGAAATCCCGGGCGATGATCACCCCGGCCCGGTCCGCTCCCATCGCTCGCTGGGTCATTTCACCTATTTCCTTCAGGGCGGTATCCAGGTCAAAGATCATGGTCAGGCGGCTCGAGACAACGTCCAACAGGACAGCGTGTTGATCGATGGATTCCAGGATCAGTTCGCGCGTCAGTGGGCGGGTGCCCGAAAGCGACAACACCAGGGGAGAGGTGGCTCCTTTTTCCTGGAAGCAAACGCTGATCACGCATTGACCGACCCGGATCTGGTCCCCGGACTGCAAGACATGCGGCTTGGAGATCCGCTCGCGATTCAAATAGGTGCCATTGGTGCTGCCCAGGTCGTTGATCACGGCCAGGTCGTTCTGGCAATAGATCTCGGCGTGAAAGCGTGATGCGGATTCGTCAACAATGACAATATCATTATCCGGTTTGCGCCCCAGGGAGTTCTTGCCCTGCTTGACCTTGTATTCGATCGGTATGCTGGAAGGGGATCGGATGATCAAAACCCACATTGTAATGCCACCTTGAAAATGAATTTTCAGTCAGATCGAGATAATGAAGGGATCTTCGCCCGCTTTGGACCTTAACAGCCCTGTGAAAAAGAGCAGTCCTGCTGCGGATCGACCAGGCTTTTTATCTGTTTATTTTAGCATAAACCATTTATTTTGGTTGGGTCCGGATCCGCTCTGACCTTCTTAATGAACCTGAACGGTAAGAGCAGCCCGGATTGGGGGAAGAACTGCTTGTATTAATAGATCATTTGTTCTATAATATTGACATATCACTACCTTCAAAGGAGGTTGATCTTATGAAAAGAGATTACATTAAAATGCCCATGGATATCCTGCGCGATCCGCGGTATGGTACGTTGACGGATGACCTGTGGCGGTTGATGATGCAACTTTTTCTGCTGGCGGGCGAGGCGGGCAGTGATGGCATGCTGCCAGCACCCCGGGACATGGCCTGGGAGCTGCGGATCGGCTCGGGTACGCTCCAGATCGCATTGCATCACCTCGCCGAGTGCGGGCTGGTGCAATCCACCCCGCAGGGTTGGCTGGTGACGGATTTCCAGAAGTTCCAGGCTGCCCCCACCAGCACGGAGCGCACCCGGGTATATCGCAAGCACCAAAGGTCCGCCACCCAAAATGAGCCTGAATTCAGCCAGGATCCTGAACAGGACCAGGCAGCTGTTGCAGGTCAGGATTTAGAACAAATGGCAGCACCCAGAAGAACATTTGGGGCGACGGAAATGCAACCTTTTCGTCACATTCCGGTCTCCAAACCCGTCACCAGCCCAGTTCCGAGCCCGGTTCGACTCGATCCGGCTGCCAGGGGCAGGCGCAGGCACAAGCCAAAAGGTCCGCTTGTGGACTCCTGTCCTGTGGAAAAGGGTCGGAAATTTTCCGACCCCTGCCCACCTATTAGTACTAGTAGTATTTTAACTAGATCTTTAAAAACTTATTTAACTATTAAACCACTACTAGTAGTAGATCAGGAAGATCTGGAAATTGAACCGCACGAGATCCAACCTCCACAGGGAGAAGATCCCGAAATATTACCGGTTTCACTTGGAATTGTGCCTCTCACAGGCGAAAAGTGGCTCCCACCTGGCAATGATGAGCCGGGCGCAGGGCAGAACCGGGTTGCCTGGGCGGATCCCTGGGAAAATGATCTCCCCCGTCCTGTGGAAAAATCTGTGGATAAACCTGTGGATAAACCTGTGGATAACCGGGTTGTTGACCGAACGCTGCAGGAAATGAGTCGGAAATTTTCCGACCTCGAAGATGGACCACCCTGACTTCGGCAATGACAGGTGGTTTTGAGACCTGGCAATCTGCAGCAGCCTCTCTCCCCCGCCGGGAAAGTCAAGCCAGCCGATCGCCGGGAACGAGGTCCGCTGGTTGGGTTTAGATCGTCATTGACCCGGCATCCAAGGTCGACCCCTGCATGGCTTATTCCTTCGGAGGCGGGTTCTTCATGTTCCTGGCGGTGCTGTAAAAAGCCACCCCGGCGATGACCGCCATGATACCAAAATAAGCCCATTGCACCTGGCCTGTCATAAAGCTGCCCGGCAGAAAATTGATGCCTTGCAGGAACCAGACCACGCCCGCCAGGATGAACAAAATGGACAACAGGTAGTAGAGATTTTTCATGGCACAATTCCTTGGGTGAGGTGACTCGAACCGTCACAGCCATGACCTGGATGGAGACCAGGTCCGAGCTGTTTTCTTGATCTGACCTGGAAGTATTATAACCACCTTTTAGACAGGGAAACAGCGAGCGGGCGAGCAGTTTTATGGGGTTGCAATTGTCCAAAATTGCCTGGGAGACCAATCCCCTCCCCGGGTCGGGTAAATTAAGTTCTTTCAGGGTGTGGGTGGTAAAACCATCCTAAAATTGGTTATAATACCCAAAAATAAACATCCAATTTACGGAGAGATCATGCCCCTGTACGATTATGTTTGTTTGGATTGCAGAAAACCCTTTGACATCTTCTTTACCTATGCCGAATACGGCACCAGACCGGTGGTCTGCTCGCACTGCCAGGGGACCAATGTGCGCCGCCGGGTGCCGCGCGTACGCTTTGCCAGGTCCGAGGAGAGCCGCATGGAGAGCCTGGCAGACCCGTCCGCGCTGGCCGGGCTGGAAGACGACCCCAAGGCGATGGGAGCCATGATGCGCAAGATGGGTCGTGAGATGGGCGAGGACCTGCCCCCCGAGTTCGACGACGTGGTCGACCGCCTGGAAGCCGGTCAGAGCCCGGAGGAGATCGAAAGCGCCATGCCCGACCTGGGCGGGGATATGGGCGGCATGGGTGGAATGGGTGGCATGGGGGATATGGATTTTTAAGTCATTGTCAAGATGCTGTAACAAGAGATCCTGGGATAGATCAGCATCGTTGAGTTTGTAATGAGATCCAGGCATCAACCAATTATTATCTACATTTCCGGGCATTCTCCCATTACTTTCCTGCCAGAACTTCTTTTACCTGTGATGTCTGGAAAGTCCCAATAGAAGCCGCACCACCGCATGTCCCTGCGGTGATCACCTGTGGTGGAACAATCCTCCTTCAGCCTCTTGACTCTCATCCTTCAATATGATATATTGTGTATATACAATATATACAGTTAGAAGGAGTTCTGAATATGGAGATTCTGTCTGTTCAAGGTCTCTGCAAACACTACCCGAAGTTCGATCTGAAGGATGTCTCCTTCACCCTGGAAGAGGGCTACATTATGGGCTTCATTGGTCGCAATGGTGCTGGCAAGACCACCACGCTGAAATCTATAATGCGGTTGGTTCACCCGGATGCCGGGAGGGTCAGCATGTTTGGTCTCGATTATGTTTCCAACGAGCTGCAGTGCAAGCAAAAGATCGGCTTCATGCTGGGTGGTGTGGATTTCTATCCCAAGAAAAAACTGCGCACCATCGCCGAAGTCACCAGCCGCTTCTACAGCCAGTGGGACGAATTTGAATACCGCCGCTACCTGGATCGCTTTGACCTGGATCCCGATAAGAAGATCGACGAGCTTTCGGCCGGCATGCGTGTTAAGTTCTCATTGACTCTGGCATTATCTCACCAGGCACGCCTGCTCATACTGGATGAACCCACCAGTGGACTCGATCCCGTTTCGCGTGAAGAATTGCTGGTGCTTTTCCAGGATCTGATCGAGGACGGCCAGCACAGCATCCTCTTTTCGACCCAGATCATCTCGGACCTTGAGAAATGTGCTGATTTCATCACCTACATCAAGGATGGCGCCATCATATCCAGGAAGGACAAAGACAGTTTCAGGAATACCTACCGCCTGGTCAGCGGGACTGCTGGGCAACTGACAGAGAACCTCCGATCCAAATTGATCGGTTTGCGCCAGCACAAATTCGGCTTTGAGGGCATGCTCTCCACAACCGACCTGCCTCTCGCCTCCGGTCTGGAAGTCACCACCGCCGATCTGGAAGCCATCATGATCCATATCGAAAGAGAGTAAGACAATGAAAAACCTTCTCTATAAAGAGTTCAAGCTGGCCTCCCACCCGACCACCTACCTTTTCCTGGCTCTATGCGCCATGATGCTCATCCCCAATTACCCCGGATATGTGGCGTTCATGTATGTCTGCCTTTCCATCTTTTTCATCTTTTTGGGCGGCCGCGAGAACAAGGATATCTTTTATACCGCGCTGCTGCCCGTGCGCAAGCGGGATATCGTCAAGGCGCGCTTCGTGATGATCGTCATCATCCAACTGGTGCAGATCGCACTGGCAGCCCCCCTGGCCGCGCTGGCCAACCGGCTCTACCATAACGCCCCCAACCTGGCTGGCATCGATCTGAACGTGGCTTTCTTCGGCTCGGTCTTCATCTTCTATGCCGTCTTTAACATCACCTTCCTGCCCATCTTTTACCACCGCGCCTACAAGGTGGGCGTGGCTCTCAGCTATGCGGGATTGGCCCTCTTGATCTATTACGTGGTGGCTGAGCTGCTGGTCTGGATCCCTTCGCCCGTCAGCCAATTTCTGGATACACTTGACCCTGCCGTGATGCCCGCCCAGTTACCCATTCTTTTTGGGGGGCTGCTGATCTGGATCGTGGTCACGCTGCTGGCCTACCGCATGTCCGCTGCCAATTTTGAAAAGGTCGACCTATGATCGCATTATGAACATCGTCATCACCCCCACCTCCGATGACCCCATCTACCAGCAGATCTTCAGCCAGGTCAGCGCCCAGATCATCCAGGGTCAGCTCCCCGGTGATTTTTGTTTGCCACCCATCCGCACAGTGGCAAAAGAATTGCGCATCAGCGTCATCACCGTCAAGCGCGCCTGGGAGGAACTGGAACGGGCTGGCTTCATCTACACCATGGCTGGCAAAGGCTGTTTCGTAGCCCCCCTGGCCCCCGCCGCCCTGCAAGACAAACGCGCCCAGCTCGCCACCGAAAAGCTCGCCAAAGACATCGAGTACTACAAGTCGCTCGGGCTCTCGCTGGAGGAGGTGCTGGAATTGGTTAAGGATAATTTTGAGGGGTGAACATAAGGGGCTTATTCAGGGCTTATTACTAAATAATTGATGTTACTCACCTTCCCGAAGGTTCCCATCAATCAACCTGGTTTCCATCCAAACCTTCGGGAATTTCTACCATGAAAGCGGAATGAGCCACAGTTGGGAGCGACTCATTCTGTGGATATTGTGGAACAAATATACTATAAAAGCAAGGGCGAATTTCTTTGTTAAAACTCAAATAGGTTATGAAAAGTACTCAAACAAAAATGGTAGGAGTTAATAGTTATTTGTATTCCCTGAAACCTGCAACCAGTTGTTTGAAGGAAGTAGGTTTATAAGTCTCGAAGCTTTCTTGATCAACATAGACAAAATCATATTTCACATCAGACTGGATACGGTTTATATCCTCACACCATTGGCTTAAGCGACGTGTCTTAAGAGGAACGTCCAGATCTTCTTCACCTTTGGTTTCTACAATATAAATCAGCTTGTTGTTAACCTTAACGAAGAAATCAGGATAATAATTGGAAATATCCCCATCCGCATTAACATAATCCAATTTGAAGTGGACTGCAAAATAATTCTTAGCGTAGGAAACGACATCTTCGCAATCTTCCAGAAAACGGGCAAATATCAATTCGAAATGGCTGTCCCCAATAATTCGATTAAAGATACTCTTTTGGGGAACGAGGTATCCCTGTTCTTTGGCAACAAAGGGTCGTGTTTGACGCAGTTTTATGCTGTCTCGTATTTCGGCATCCCCTTTTTCTTGCACGGTCAGGTCGTTGATGGCTTTCTTAAAGATATTTACCAGAGTCTTGGTAGCCTCAAGTTCAGATAAATTGCGTAGTGTATTGGGACTCTCTAAATCCACTGGCTGGTCAAACAATTGATCTTGTATAAACGCCTTAACCTTCCCATATAGTACATCATAGCCACTGACCAGCCTTAAATCCTTCATGATGGTTTGGGCAAAATAAGCGATCACGCTGCGAAAGTCAGCAATTCCTGCTGTATCCAGAATGGTGGTATGGGTTATTTCCTCAGTGGTAATATCTTTAAAAACGATCTCACGCTGTTCCTGTTCACTGAATTGCAAGTACATTACTTTCTGAAATTCCAGGAAGTTTACATTCAGATCACCCAGATTTTTATATTCACGATAAACTCTTGGTGTAAGAACAGGTATCTCAATATCCAGAGCATCCATGTCTTTTTTGACATTTACATGATCAATTTCAACGACCAATGGGGTTTTTGCTGACGTCCCTTCGCCCATTGGTTTGTGTTCAAAAACAATCCCTTCTGCTCGTATGGATTCTACAAATTCCATAAAAGCACTTGTACCCACAACGCTGACATATTCTTCCACCCGACCCGGGTACATCTTACGTAAGCCACGCCCCAATGTTTGTTCTGGCAGAATGTTGCTTGGTGCTGCATAAGCCCTTAAGCCTATGATGGTGGTCACATTTCTTACATCCCAACCTTCTTTCAACACCATAACAGAGACAATTGCTTTATAAGGGCTATCCAGGCTGTCTATTTCATTGGCTTGCTTCCGAAGAAAATCCATTTCTTCTTTTGATTTTCCAGAAACCGCCTCGGAGATTTCACCATTGTTCTTGGTATGAATGACCAGGACTGCATCTTTCAGGTCAGGGTAGTGGCTTTCTAGAAATTCTTTCACATCATCACAATTCTTGGTGTCATCGGTCATTACGAACAAAATGGCTTTTTTGCCCATCTTTTCGTGTTCAACAAAAGCTTTGCGCCATTCAACAACTCCGAGGTTGATGTAATCGGCATATTTCTCGGTGAACTTGGCACTGGTTTGTTCCACCAACTTCGAACGGCTGACTGCATCGGGTAAGACAGGATGCTTAACTACATTTTGAGAGATGGCTTCCACAAGCGGATAATCGGAAACGGTTTGTACGAAGATAGCGCCATTATTATGTTTTGGGGTGGCAGTTACATCGATCTGCAAAGAAAGAGCAGCCCCTTTTTGCTTAAGGCGATTGTGTATATCTTCAATGGATTTGAACCATGCCATGCGTGGGTCATGGATATGATGGGCTTCATCATTCAGGATCATTAACTCATCAATGTCACGCACGATCATGCCCAGATCTATTTTCGAATCATTGGTTGCCCCCGTAACATGCTGCCCCAGGAAATAATCCCGCATATCATCATCATCAGCAGAAGCCTCAACATCATCCCCGGCATAGACCCGGTGGATATTGGTTAGAAATATATTCCCGGTTGGGCGGGTGATGCGCACTTCATCCTGCCTGTGCAGTGTCAATTGAAAATCGTCCCGCCAGTTGTGACCATCCACACCGTTATCCGGGATGACCGGGTCCTCAAAAAAGATGCGCAAACCCTGAAAATCTTTGTAGATCCGATCCAAAACAATGATATTGGGGGCGATCACCAGGAAATTTCGGGCAAGGTCAGAACCTGGTTCGTATAACTTATGATAAAAACTCCAGGCTAAAGCCAGGCTTAAAACTTTGGTTTTTCCTGCCCCGGTTGCCATTTTAACCACAAAACGCCGCCAGGTTTCATCAAACATACCGGTTGAAACTGCACCGGAACTGTCAAAGCGCATCAGGTCGTATTTATCCTGCACACCGATCCCATCATACAGATAGATGATTGTTTCGAGTGCCTCACGTTGGGCAAAGTAATACTGAAACTCCGTCATCGTTTCGTCAGTCTTGGTCAGCAGGTGAGGGGTGTTGAACCACCAATTAAGCAGACTCTTGCTGGTGTCGGTGGCTCCAACATAACCACTGTCACGCCATTCTTTTACCTTGCGGCGAAGTTGGGATACCAGGGGCGGCATGAGTTTATCCATCGTGGTATCACGCAGGGCTTCATCGGCAGGGAACCAGCGCAAGGCTGGATCGATCGTGGAAAATGGAGATTCTGGAAAATCTTTATGGAGTGCCATGTCGGATTACTCGACTTTCTTGATTGAGGGTGTCTCCACCTGGTCAATCTGCTGGTGCGCTTTGTTTTCTATCTCGTGAATGCTTTCGCTCACCGGTAGATCTTCGGGCATCGTGCCGCCCAATTCCCGGATGGTTTGGCGCACTTTTGCGCCGACTTGCTGATGTGTGCGATTGGCGGCAGCTTTGCCCTTAACCGATTCCCTGCGGAGTTTTTCCTCGGCCTGGGTGGCGCGAAACAGGTTGGCAGCCAGTTCGGTGCTGCCCATGTGATCGAGGATCTTCTGGTTCTTTTTCAAGCCTTTGCGCCGGTGAATATCAGCCTGTTTCATACCGCCATACAACCCCATATAGCCGTGGTTTTGAAAAATCGCATAATCAATGGGTGCGATGACGCCTGCATCTCTGGCCGTATCTGCCAACTGGACGTTATGGCGGCGCAACTCTTCACGCAGCATTAGCCGCCGCTCATCTTCGATCTCTTCATCAGCCAACTCCTGGCGGCGGGTCTGTGTCGCAAAATAGGTTTGACCCTGGGCTACAATTTCCTTCCTGGGATCGGCGTTCTGGATGGTCAGGTAACAAGCGTAGCGTGACAGGAGGATGGTTTTAACGGGTCTTTCAGCACCACTACCGATGGTGACCATATCGGTGACGTCAACGAAATGGTCATCGATGCGCTGGCCACTATTGAAACAGGCCAATTTGGCTTTTTCGATCACACTTTCAAAATTGCGATAATCACCATAACCCAACACTTCTGCAAAATCGCGACTGGACCAAAATTCCATGCCAGCCTCGTTTGTGCGCTTGATCTGCTCAAATGGCGAGGGATGCCCGCGGTCTGTCTTCTCCATTTTTTTTGTCATGTTTACATTCCTCAATTCTTACCCACACTGACCGAGATAATGGTCATGGTATCGTTGCCAAAAATATCGACCACCTTGATGGCAATTTTGCGGCGGCCGGGCTCACATTCATGATATACACTGGTCAATTCCAGGGAACGATCCTTCTTGGTGCGGAAAGATTGCCACTCGTTCTCGAAAATATATTCTCCGGTCCATACTTCCTCATATTCGGGCAGGTCCAACTGCTCATGCTGTTCCATGCCGGGCATGTGGGCTTGTTTGGGTTCACCGGGGACACGGATCAACTCGCGTTTGCTTTCAAAGTTAAAATCCACTGACCAGTAGTCGATCCAGTCCGTCCAATTGGGTGTCAAATTTTCACGGGTGACGAATCCATCCGCATCCTTGTTGACCTTGATGATCTGCCCTTTTTCAACCACGATCTTGTTGGATTTATTCTTGAGGGTAGTCTCCGCATCCGCGATGGAATCCTGGGAATAAAAGACGGAAAAATCGGTTAATTGGACCGCAAGGCTATTGCCTTTCACCAATGGCTTAACTTCAATGAAAGCCACATCATGGAAGACCACCTGATTCTTTTCGACGGCGCGTTTATCAAACACTTCGGCCGGGATGTAGCGGGGGGAAATATCAATGCCTTTATCGCGCGCTTCGTCCAGCACGTTGGGGAACAAGCCCATCTCAAATTCAAATCCGAGAATATCCACCCGCGTGAGGTGCTTCTGGCGGCATTCCAGGATCACTTCTTCCACAAATAGACGCGTAACAGGCAGGTTGATCGGCCCAACCGCCACCAGGCGACCGGCTTTCTTGCCGTGGAATGTATTGAAACCTTCCGTTCTTTCAGCACGGTAGGCAGTTAAGATCAGATCGATGAAAGCAGCTTCCTTCTCTTCAAGCTGCTTGTGCTGTTCGACTTCACGCAGGTTGGGATTGACACCAATGTAATGCTGGCGTTCATACTTGCCCAGGTTGAGGATCTCAAAGGCACGGTAATCCTTGCCTTCAGTTTTCAATTGTCTTTGAACCCCTATCAGTCGCTTGCGGGTGGTGTGAATAGCGAACTTACCCAGGTCACTGACGATCCACTTACGACCGAGTTTTTCAGCAACCGCCGCTGTGGTTCCGGAACCGCAAAAGAAATCTGCAATCAGATCACCTTCGTTGGAAGATGCATTGATTATTCTTTCAAGTAAGCTTTCTGGTTTTTGCGTAGGGTAATCAATTCGTTCATTTGCCTGAGAGTTAACTGCATAAATATTCATCCAAACATCTTGCGCTGGAACACCTTCCATTTCTTCTAGATATTGTTTGTAACGAGGAGTTCTGTTAGAAGTGTAATATAATCGATCATCTTTTTCATAATTTACCATAGTTGTTATGGGACATCGCCAAACTCCATTTTTTCCATTCCATTCATAACTATACCCGCCTCCTTGTAAACCCTTTGCAGATAAATCCCTATCAAGAAATCTTCCTTTATTATCAGTATGTCGAAAATACTTCTTTATATAATCATCTGTATAGGGGTCATATTGGATATTAAATATGTGATTAACACCTTTTGAATAGAAATATATTGAATCATGGAGATTACCGAAAGTATTGTTATCGCTGTGGGCAGTGGACCTTTTCCAAATAACTTCGTTTTGGAATGTTTGAAATATCTCATCAAGGACTAATCTCATAAAGCCAGATACTCTATAGTCGCAATGCACATAAATACTGCCATCCTCTGCCAGTAAATCCCGCATCAAGATCAAACGTTCGTAGATCATGGCAATGAAAGAATCTGCCCCCTTGCCCCAGGTATCACGGTAAGCGATCTCTTCCAGAATGTTGGCTTTTTTGGTGAAGGTATTGTCCCCGATCTCAATATCCATCGAAAAATCCGCGCCAACATCAAAGGGCGGGTCTATATAGATCAACTTCAACCCGCCCTGCTTTTCGATCTCCTCACGCAGTGGTCCATTCTTAAGCGATGAAAGGATGAGTTTGTTATCGCCCCAGATCAATTTGTTGGTCCAGCCCTGCTTCTGGCGGCCGCGGGTGTCGAACATATTCATTTGCAGGGAGGTATCAGAGGGTTTTTCGGCACGCGGCTCATCCACCTGCTCGATGACCTGAAAGGGTAAGACGATGTTGGTAACTTCACTGGTCTTGCCATTCCAGACCAGTTCCACCTCACGCTTATCGGCAAAAAGAAGGAAGCGGTATTTGTCCGGAAGGGGTTTATCAGCTTCCAGGTAGCGGAGGATCTCTTGTTGTTCCTGTTCGGTGAGTCTTGGCATGGTTTCCCTCTAAAAAAACAAATCGTATGGAGTTATAGAATGAGTTTATTTATGATAGCATGAAAATTAGAAATGTGTAATTTGGTATGGAAAATGATGTTTGTTTTTATTCCCACCTCTCATCTTCTCTCCCTGTGCCATAAAAAAACCTGTCCGGTTTGGGCGCGGGCGGGACACCGTCCGCTAATTTCCCCGGCCTCCCTTCTTGTGGTCCGTCGTCCGCGGTCATTGGTCGGCCCCATCCCCCCAAAAAACCTGACAGGTTTCCTCGCAAGCCTTTTAAACCCGGCAGCCCCTTTTTAGATAACCATTCAAGCGGTTATTTCCCTTAAAATTCCCATGACCTCATCAAACCCGATGTCGTTTGCGTAGAAGTTCTCTTTGCTGTATCGTTCCCATCGTTGCCTCATGGTGGGATCTGTCTGGATTGCATGCAGAATTTTGTCTTGATCCTGCAATGCTGCCAGTGACATTCTTTTATTGGAAGTGGCCTTCAAAGCACTCCTGAAAACTTTCTTATTGAAAACGCCAAGCTGTGTTTTCATGATAATGTAGACATCATAAAATTCTCTTGGCCGGGTGTTGAGTACACTCCTTCGCAAAATGGTTTCCACCTTTTCTGCCAGGATCGTTTCGACGTTATAAGCCCAAACCTCGATCTTCTTATCTTCAAAGTTCGAATGAAAGGCATATCGAATGGCAGCGGGGGTGATGATATCTCCTGTGGTTATATCGATCTTCAATGGCGTATGGATCGATTCAAACCTGGCGATGAGTGCAATTCGAAAACCACCATACTCGTCGTCTTCCCGGATGGGAACAACATGATCAAAATCCAGTGTCACTTCATCATCCAACTGGATCGCGCAAATATCCAAAAATGCTTCCCGGATGGCTTCCTCTGAAAGTGGGAAGCCTCGCAAGGTTGCATCCATGTCAATGGTTGTTCTGCTGCTGATCCCAACCATTGCAGCAATCAGCATTCCCCCCTTAAGAATAAGCATGTCTTTATACTTTGAGAGCGAGATCCTTTCCAATAACCGCTCGAGTATGAAGTTTTGCAAAACGGCTTGAGCAGGGATGTGATTTTTCAGCGCCAGTTTTTTTATTCTGGCTTTTAAACTGCATGGCATTGCTCATAAAAGGACCTCGATAACTTCCCTGACGATCTTTTGGATCCTGAACTGTCTGGCAAAGTTATAAAGCTGGTCGATATTCCTGTCTTTATGGATCACATATTTTTTCAAGGCTTGATTCACAAATTGAACATCCACCCGGTTCCTGCTTCGTAGTACATCGCAGATCGTCCTATCGAGGTTAAAAGTCTTGATATCATTCCCGTGAGGCGATCTCATTGTGATCATTCCCAACCGGTAGTTACTGCGTTTTACAAAATATACTTTTGCCCCGCTCGCTTTTAAAGTCGTCGCGTTGTAAACCGATGGCACTGTCACAGAATAAAAGAGCGGGCTTCGATCCGTCAGCCCTAAAAGATACAGGGCTGTTTCATGTGAAAAGATCGCTCCCTTGTACCTGGCCTGTAAACTGACCATCTCATCGCTCAATTCATTGGCAGCCGAATAAACCCCTCTGGAGATCGGTTGGATCTCGCCCTTCTTAACCAGAATGGAGAGGTAAGTTCTCGAAATTCCGAGTTTTGCTAGGTCGGAAGTTAAAAGGATCCCATTCTGGTCCTTTAAAATATCCCGAACTTTTTCAAGCGGGTTTGTTTTGTTTTTTACAATCATGCTTATATTATATATTAAATCAGCACAATTGTAAAATAATCGCCCCCTGATTATTTCAATTTTTCCTTCGTTCCAATCCGGGACTCCCCCCAAAAAACCTGACAAGTTTCCTCGCAAGCCTCTTCAACCCGGCAGCCCATCCCCCTCAAAAACCTGTCAGGTTTGGGCGCGGGTTCATCGTCCGTCGTCCATCGTCAATGCTCCCCCCTCCCCCCAAAAAACCTTTGTATTCTTGCGCCTTTGCTTCAATCTCTTTTAAGATTGAACCAACTTCCCTATTGGCAGAAGAACTCGTGGGATTCGCCGCCGGACATCGTGCCGGTATCGCTGGCACCACCGCATCCATAGGCCGTATAGCTGTACGTTCCGGAGCAGACCGGCAGGGACGAGTCACCCGGGTTGATGTAGAACGTGAACGAACCGGGGCCTTTAAGATACAAGGTGACCAATCCGCCGGTGGTATTTGAGATGTCAATGCTGGAATCGACCACACAGGTGGGTGTTGCCGTATAGACCGGCAGCGGGCGCGGTGTATTGGTGGCTGTGGGGATCGCCGTGGCGGTCGCCGTGGGAATAAAGACGGGTACCATTTCCAATTGAACGGCTTTGCCAGAAGGTGCAATACTCTCCCAGCCATCGTTCACCTCGGTGTCAAAACTGAAGCCAATGATGATCAGGTGATTTTGATCGACCACGAAGTCGCTCAGCATGGCGCCAATGAAGGTGCAGGGGATGGCATCCGCGGGATCACCATCCCCCCACCACACACCCGGTTTAATGGTGGCGTAGTCCAGGTAGGAGATACCGTCGATCTCGAAAATGTACTTGATGTGTTCCAGGTTACTCTCCAGGAAGGTTTCATCTTTGGCGCACCAGGCCTGGTTCAAGCGGACCGTGTCATCAAATGGGAAAACGACCCGGTTCTGGACATCCCATTGCAGATCGGAATCCATGTAAGTGGTGAATAGTCTGGCTTGCGGGCAATCCTCCTCGAACACGCAGGAGCTGATCGTAAAGGGCGGCGGCGGGACCGGTGTCGAGGTGGGGGTGCTGGTGCTGGTGGGCGTAATGGTGCTGGTGGCTGTCAGCGTGGGGGTCGGGCTGGCGAATAGCTGGGTGGTCGAGCAGGCCAGCATGCTGAGTGCGATGGGCACAATTCCAAAAAGAATCCGGCGAATTGAGCGTAGTTTCATTGATCTCCTCCAGATATTATAAAATGTAGTAATAATATACACGGGTTTTCTTATTTTGGAAACACACATACGAACCATCCTGCCTGCCAACGTGTAACATTTAACGTGTAATGAGTAACGTGAAACGTATCACGTGACACGGAAACACCGAATTGCGTTATAATACTTTCACCATTCAACTATTCACCCATTCAACTATCTGAGGCAGCCATGTCCGAACCCCTTGCCAGCCAGCCCGTCATCGACAAGTTTTGGGAGATCGTCCCGCCCGTCTGGCGCCAGACGCGCACCCGCATCCGCTCCATCGCCTTCGAGCAGTTCCAGATGAGCGTTGAGCAGTTCCAGGTCCTGCGCCGCATCCGGCGCGGCAGCACCTCGGTCAGCGCCCTGGCCGAGGCCAGCCAGACCGGGCTGCCCGCCGTCAGCAAGGCGGTCGAAGCCCTGGTGCGGCGCGGCCTGGTGGCGCGTTCCTCCGACCCGCGCGACCGGCGCAAGGTGCCCCTGGCATTGACCGATGAGGGGCAGCGCGTCCTGCAGGTCATCTTCGGCGAGGCCGAAGCCTGGCTGGCCCGGCGCTTCGACAAGCTGGATGCTGGCGAGACCGAGGCCCTCATGAAGGGCCTGGATGTGCTCCTCAAGGCTTTTTCTTAGAAGGTCAAGTGTTTACCACCAGGGCACAAAGAAAAAAACATAAAAAAAGCACTTCTTCGTGCCCTGGTGGCTTGGTGGTAAAATTTTTTTGTTATGAACATATTTCTGATGAACGGAATATCAAATGAATCAGCTCTATAAACTGCGCGCCTTCCTCAAACCCTACCTCTGGCAGGTAGTCCTCAACATGCTGGTCCTGCTGATCATCACCGGACTGGCGCTGGTCGTACCGGGCATCATCCAGAACGTCATCGACCGGGGTCTCAAAGCGGGGGCAGCCGCCTTCCTGCTGCGCTCAGCCCTCATCCTGCTTGGCATCGGCGCCCTGACCGCCCTGCTCAACCTGGTCCAGCGCTACCTGACCGAGTGGATCGGTGCCCACGTTGGCTATGACCTGCGCAACGCCATGTACGACCGCATCCAGTATCTGCCTTTCAGTTACCATGACCACACCACCACCGGCCAGTTGATCAACCGCTGCATCGAAGACGTGCGCGCTGTGCAGTCCTTTGCCGGGGACAGCATGGTGCAGCTCGTCCAGCTTGGCGCCCTTGCGATCGGGGTCATTGCCGCCCTGCTGCTGCGCAATCCAACCCTGGCTCTGATCGCCCTGCTGCCGCTCATTCCGATGGCTCTGATGACCACCGCTTTTGGAAAACGCATCACACTTCTTTTTTATGACGTGGACAACAACCTGGGCGATCTCTCCGCCCAACTGCAGGAAAATGTGCTGGGCGCACATGTCGTGCGTGCCTTTGCGCGCGAGCCGCATGAGATCGAACGCTTCGACTTCATCAATCGCAAATACATAAAAGCCCGCCTGACCGTCATCGGCGAATGGGCCAAGGTCATGCCCACCACGCACCTGCTCATCAACCTCGGCACCATCCTGATCCTGCTGGCAGGCGGACCGCTGGTTTTCCAGGGCAGGATGACGATCGGGGAGCTGGTGGCTTTCAACGCCTATCTGCTCATGCTCTCGGCTCCCGTCCAGCAACTGGCCTGGCTGGTCAACTCGCTGGGAGAGTCGGAGGCCGGGGCGCAGCGCGTGGTCGAGATCCTGGAGCACATCCCCGAGATCCTCTCGCCGCCTGCTGCCGAAACGCCCGGGGACCTGGGCGGAGGTGTGGAATTCCGGAACGTTTCCCTGCGCTACCAGGACGAAAAGATCCGCGCCCTGAGCGACATCAACCTGTCCGTGCAGCCCAACCAGCTTATCGCCCTGATCGGGCAGACCGGCTCGGGCAAGACTTCGCTGGTCAACCTGATCCCGCGCTTCTATGAGGTCAGCGAAGGTGAAGTGCTGGTGGACGGGGTCGATGTGCGCCGCATGGACCTGGATGCCCTGCGCCGCCGGATCGGCATCGTATTGCAGACCTCGCTGCTCTTTTCCGAGAGCATTCGTGAAAACATCTGTTATGGGCGCACGGATGCGACTGACGATGAAATGATCGCCGCAGCCAAAGCTGCCCAGGCTCATGAATTCATCAGCAGGCTGCCCGAAGGCTACAACACCCTGGTGGGTGAGCGCGGAGTCACCCTCTCCGGCGGACAGCGCCAGCGCATCGCCATCGCCCGCGCCCTGCTCATGAACCCGCGCATCCTGATCCTGGACGACTCGACCTCCAGCGTGGACACCCAGACCGAGAAGCTCATCCAGGAGGCTCTCGACAGGCTGATGGAGGGTCGCACCACCTTTGTCATCGCCCACCGCCTTGCCACCATCCGCCGCGCTGACCTGATCCTGGTCATGGCGGATGGACGCATCGTGCAGCGCGGCCGGCACACCGACCTGTTAAAGGAAGGCGGACTGTACCGCCAGATCTATGATCTGCAGCTCAGCCAGCAGAACCGCATCGTCACCGAGTCGGATCTGGACGAGGATCTCCTCCTGCGCCAGCACGACCTTCAGAACGTCAAAGGTCGCCCCGCCGCCGACAGGTCGTTATCATGATGAGTAAAAAGAACATGCCAACTGAGACCATTGTTCCGCCCGCTTATGTCATCGAATCTGAAAAAGTTTATGAGCAGGGCGCCAAACCCCAGAGCGCCAGACGCCTGGCTGCCTTTATACACCCCTATTTCGGGCGGCTGCTTTTTTCCGCCCTGTTGATGCTGATTGGCTCGGCAGCCTCGGTGGCGGGTCCCTATTTCGTCAAGGTCGCCATCGACAGCGGCCTCAACACCGGGAATGCCCTGGCTCTGCGCAACACCATCCTGGCCTACCTGGCGGTCTCGCTCGTGCAATGGTTGAGCATTTATTATCGGGTCAAGATCATGGCCTGGGTCGGGCAGTCCATCATCTACGATCTGCGCAAGAAGATCTTTGCCCACCTTCAGCAGCTTTCGCTCGGTTTTTTCAGCCATTACTCGGTCGGGCGCGTCATCACCCGTTCCATCAATGATGTTGAGACCCTGCGTGAATTCATGACCTGGGCTGTGCTGGCCATTGCCCGTGATATTTTTACCCTGCTGCTCATCATCGTGGTCATGCTGGACATGAATATGCGCCTGGCTCTGCTGACCTTCAGTGTTCTGCCAGCCATGGTGGTCGTCACCATCCTTTTCCGGCGGGCTTCGCGCGCCGCTTACCGCCGAGTGCGGGCTGCCATCTCGTGGGTCAACTCGGTCCTGGCGGAGAACGTCAATGGCGTGCGAGTTGTGCAGGCTTTCTCGCGCCAGAAGCTGAACTATGCAACCTTCAG
>Ga0172369_10000765_pt1 | contig 47754 bp, 28 predicted proteins | sample LakKiv25m_FD_114539 | JGI IMG/M metagenome (GOLD analysis project Ga0172369, IMG submission 114539) | Freshwater microbial communities from Kabuno Bay, South-Kivu, Congo - kab_022012_11.25m | ecosystem: Environmental > Aquatic > Freshwater > Lake | place: Democratic Republic of the Congo...
CGATCAGCCCAGGCGCGATGTACAACCCGAGCGCCGACCAGTGGCCAAATACCACTGTAGCGTCGGCGCTCTTGCGACCAGGCACGTCGAACCAGGGAATGCAGCCCGGCGGCGCGGCATCGGGTGCGCCGTTGAAGTGATCACAAGGCTGACCGCCCAGGGTACACGTGCGCAAGCGTGTCATCGCGGCAACAAACGGTAAACAGCGCGCCACCGCGTCGGGACACTCGCCATGGGGGCGTGGCAACGCCGCCAGGAGCTCATTGCCAGCCGGGCCGCACAGCACGGCCTCGGCTTCGCGCGCCATCCGCTCCGCATCGCCGATGGTCCACTGCGGCAGCAGGCCGCCGTGGACGAGACACCACTCGCCTTCGCGGTGCGCCAGCCGCTGCCGGCGCAACCAGGCCAGCAGTTCCGGCGCGTCCGGCGCGGCCAACACAGCATCAAGGGTGTCGCGCCGCCGCGCGCCGGCAACGCCAGCCCAGCGCGCCAACAAGTGCAGATCGTGGTTGCCCAGCACGACGATCGCCGCGGGCCCCAGCGCATACGCCCAGCGCAGCACGGCGAGGGAATCTGGACCGCGGTTGACCAGATCGCCGGTCAGCCAAAGCCGATCCTTCTTCGGATCAAAGCCGATACGCGTCAGCAGGCGCTGCAGTGGCGCATGGCAGCCCTGGATGTCACCGATCGCGTAGGTCGCCACGCGCACTCCCTTGCCGGCCGTCCCGTCCGTGGCGCCTGACCGCGCGCGTGTCCACGGTGCTGGCATCGAAACGCGAGCTAGTCTTCCGCCTGGCTGCCAATCTCCCGCATTTCTTCCGCTATATCACGCGGTTGCGGCATGGGTTCCTCTCCCGGCGGTGGGCCCATCCAACGGGCCGGCATGGGAATCGTCTGCGGCCCCCACTGCGCGCCCGGCAGATCGTCCGGATGCGTGCCCTCGACCACGAACGTGCGCCCGATCCCGTCGTGCACCGACGTCGCTTCCGGCCCGTAGCGCAATTCCCAAGGATCTTCAAGCAACAAGCGCCGAAGACTCGCGCGGGTCCTCTTGACGAATGCTACGCTCCAGATCTCAGCCCATTGCGGTTTCGGCACGGCCGCCGTGCGCACTTCGTCCAGCGCCCCGGACACGCCAGCGTGCAGCCCGGGCGTGCGGGCAAAGGGCAGCGGATCCTCCAGATCAACGTTGCGCTCGGCGCGCCCGATGTTGCGCAGCGTGAACTGCGGCATCGTGTCATGGGCCACGGCGTCCGCAACCTCGCTCGGCAGTTCGTGATCCGTCTTGGGGCGTACCGGCCGGGCAAAGCTGTGCTCGAACTTGCTGCGCGCCGTCACGCCCTCGCTCATGCGATCGATCGCGAAATCGTGCGCCACGAACACGGCAAAGCCATCCAGACGCTGCGAGCGATCGACCAGCCGCAGCCTTGCGGTCGAAAAACGTTGCCGGAGGCGCAGCCGCCGCGCCAGCGGCCACGCCATCGCCACGCGCAACAGATCGGCAGCCTTCGCCTCGTCCATTGCCTAGCTCTCGCCCTCCACCACCACAGTCTTCTCGGTTTCCTGATAATATTCGCTGGTGTGCTGTCGCGACGACACGACACCCAAGGCCAATTCGATCTCGCGCGTGATGCGCTCGCACTCCGGTCCCTTGACGCCGAGGACCTGGATCGACACCTCGCCGTTGTCATCGATCGTGAACTGGATTTCGCGGCGTTGTGCCATAGGTCAATCCCCCCACGACGAGACTTTGATGTGGATATGGTTCTGCGCGTCCACCTTTTCTTCTTCGAGCGTGTAGCCGCGCTTGGTCACCTCTTCCTTCACCGTATGGTACGCGTAGCGCTGGTTGACCTTGCGCGTGAACTCTTCCTGATTGAATCCCGCTGTCATCTCAACGAATTCCCAGTCAGCCACGAAGCTGCACAGACCCGTCTCCGCATCGACCTTCACGCCGATCTCGTAGGTCTTCGACGCGTGGATCACCAACTGCGCCTCGGTCTTCTGGCCGAGATAGCCTTTGACGTGAACGAGTTGCCCGGCCTCGGCCCGCGTGTAGGCAAAGCCCAGCTCCTTGAGCACCTGCTCCAAGCGCATGAGGTTATTGATCTTTGTCTGGACTGACGTGAAATGGGACATCGACTCACATCTCCAGCCGCGGCGCATCCTCGGACACGGCGGGCAGATCATCACTCGGCGATGCCCGACGCGCGCGCGACTTCGACCACTCACGCATTTCGGTCAGGCGTTCGCGCATGGTCTGGCTGAGCGGAATCACGTCGTGCAGTGCGTGCGCCAACCTGTCCGTCGAGATGTCCGTCTTGCCCAGACCATCATCATAGGCATCGTAAAGCGCTGTCACAATCACTTCTTCCAGCTCCGACCCCGAATAGCCCGCCGTCAGTTCGATGAGCCGGCGGATGTCGTAGCTCGCCGGATCGCGGTTGCGCTTCTTCAAGTGGATTTCGAGGATGGCGCCGCGCTCCTCGCGGTTGGGCAAATCGACAAAGAAGATCTCGTCAAAACGCCCCTTGCGCAGCAGCTCTGGCGGCAACATCGAGACATCATTGGCTGTTGCGATCACGAACACGGGCGACGTCTTCTCCTGCAACCACGTGAGGAACGTCGCGAACACGCGCGCAGTCGTGCCACCATCGCTAGAACCCGATGATTTCGTACCCGAAAAACCCTTTTCCAGCTCATCCAGCCACAGAATCGCTGGCGCCACCGCCTCCGCCGTCTTGATGGCGCGGCGCATGTTCTCTTCCGACGAGCCGACGAGCGAGCCGAACACCTTGCCGACGTCGAGGCGCAACAGAGGCATCTGCCACGTCTGCGAAATCGCCTTTGCGGACAGCGACTTGCCACAGCCCGGCACACCGAGCAGCAGGATGCCCTTGGGCGGCGGCAGACCGAACTCTTGCGCCGCCGGCGTGAAGGCATTGCGGCGTTTTTGCAGCCATTCCTTGAGGTTGTTCAGACCACCCACCGATTCCAGCCCTTGGCTGGCCTCGTAGAACTCCAGAATGCCACTCTTGCGAATGATGTGCTTTTTCTCGGCGAGAATCGTCTTCAAACTGAAGCACTTGTCACGCACCGTCGACTTGGCGAAGACGTGGCGTGCTTCGGCTTCCGTCAGCCCCAGCGCCGCCTCGGCGACCTCGCGCTGAAGCTCGGCACTCTCCAGCACCTTTGCGAAATTCTTGCCAAACCGCGTCGATCGCGCGCCCTGGAAGGCACTTTCGCGCACGATGTCTTCCAGCGTCTTGCGATCCGGCAGATCGAAGTCCACGACGGCAATGTCTTTTTCCATCTCCATCGGAATCTTGACCAGCGAGGACAGGAACACGACGCTGCGCTTGGCCGTGCCGTCCTCGAACAACTGCGGCATGTCCCGCACGCGGCGCGCCACCATGGGATCATTGAAGAAAGGGTGAAAGTCACGCATCACCACGATGGCGTCGCGCGTCAGGTTGTTGGCAATCCAGTCCAAGGCGCGGATGGGATCGCGGATGTCGCCCGGCACATCTGCAGCGTCACAGCGAAACCCCTGTGAACACGACCACTTGATCAGCTGACGCGGCTGCCAGTTGGTCACGTCCCAGCGCTCGCGCAGCTGCGGGCTGTCGAGCGTCGCGAGATCGCGCATCCAGCGCTCGACGCGCTCTTCTTCGGCCGAAACCACATAGATCAGCTTGTATTGCGCGCGGATGAGGAAGTGCAGCTCATCGACCGCGGCCGGCACCTGACGGTGGGGCGAGCGGGCAACGGCTTCGGCAATGGCGTTCTGGGTCATGGTTCTCCGGGGGATCGATCAAGCATCTTGGCTGATTTCGAGATCGCGGCGCAGCGCAGCCACCATCCGCTCTTGCTCGACAAGGTCCTGGGCGAGCACGATGGCGATATCACTAAGAAGTTCCGCCACTTCACCGGCGTCCTGCCCCGCCTTGCCCGCCTTCTCGACCTGTTGCGAATAGCGTCGCACCAGCGTGGCGTTCGATTTCGACGCAGCGACCGCGTCGACCAGCGCATCCAGCGTCTCGATCGTCTCGGGTGTCAACGTCAGCGCCTGGGCCTGCTGAGTCTCCGCTTGCGCCACGACGGCGGCGAGTTGCTCCTCAGCCGCCTGCACCTGCTGCTCCAACGACTCAACTTTCTTTTGCTGCAAGCTCAGTTCCGCTTCCAGCTTCTTCTGCTGGCCACTGCCTTCCTGTGCCGCCTCCAGGCGCAGCTCCGCCCGCGCAAGATCGCGCTGCAGCGTGCTGAACTCTTCGCGCAGACGCTCCGTCTCGCGGGCTTTCTGCTTGAAATCAGGATGTTCGCTGATGTCGGCGATCGGAGTCGGCTTGCGCTCCGCGCTTTCCTTGTGCGCCTCGACCTCGCTGCGCAAGCTGTCGATCTGGCGGCTCTGCTGCAACAGGCGATCATTGAGTTCATCGACCCGGCGCGTCGCGTTGTGGTAGTCCTCCAAAAGCCTGCGCTTTTCGTGCTCCAGGTCGCTGATGCCGACGCCCATGCGCACCTGACGAATCTCGATGTCCTTGTCGCGCAGATCGATGCGCAGTTGCTCGATGAGCGATTCCTTTTCCTGAATCACTTCTTGCAGCAGGTTGATCTTGCGCTCCAACCGGTCGACGTCGCCGCCTTCGCGGTTGAAGGAGCTTTGCAGCGACTCGTTTTCATCGCGTGCCGAGCGCAATTCGTACTCCAGAAGATCCAGCTGCCGCTGCAACTCCTCGATCTGGCGATCCTTTTGCGTCAGCCTCACTTTCAGGCCACTGAGCTGCTCGGTCGCGTCGGCCGCCCTCTCGCGCGCCTCGCCGATTTGCTGTGCCAGTTCAGAGACTTTGCGCTCGGCCTCGAAGGCATCGTCCTCGCGCTGACGCAGCTCTTTGCGCGTCTGCTCCAACGCTTGTGTCACGACCTGATTCTGTTCCTTGAGCTTGACGTATTTGTCTGTCAGGCCTTCGAGTTCGACCGAGTAGCGCATGGCGCGCGGTTCGATCGCCTTGACCTCGGCCTCCGAGCGATTGGCGCGCGCCTCCAGTTCACGGTTGGACTGTTCCAGCGTCCGGACTTTTCTTCGCAAATCGGCAAGTTCTGCTTCAAGCGCGGGGTTGACGGCCGGCGCGGCCGGCGCAGCGGGAGCGGGCGGCGGCGGCGCCGGGCGGGCCACCTGCGCCGCCTCCCGCTGCGAGGTCGACCCAGAAGAACGCTGCGGAATCGGTCGTGCTTCCGGTACGTGGATCGGCGCAGCCTCGGGCGGCGGCGGCACGGGGCGGCGCACCGGCGCAACTGGGGCGGCCGGCGCGGGGGCGGCCGCTGGGGCAGCGCGTCGCGCCGCGACCGCGCCGGAGACGCGCGAGACATCTTCCGCGCTGACGGCATAGGTGCGTCCGAGTGCGCCACGCGGCGGCTCTGGCGCGGCCGGCGCCGGCTCCGGTTCCGGTAGGGCCGGCGCCGCGCCAGGCATCTCGCCGGGGATCGCATGAATCTCCAGCACTTCACCGCAGCGCAGAACATCGCCCTCGCGGATGACGGCGCGTCGCGTCCGTTCGCCATTGACGAACGTGCCGTTCGAAGAGCCCAAGTCCTTGATGTAGTAGCCTTCTTCGTCCCAGCCGATGCGTCCGTGGTTGCGCGAAACCGTCGTCTCTTTCGAGTACACGGTCGACCCCGGATTCCTGCCGATGGTGATCGGTTCGCCATCCGGAGACAGCGACAGCTGCACGAGATTGCCGGACACATCGCGAAACTCAAGGTACATTGCGCAGAGGCCTCCGGCACGGGCGGGATCGGAAGGGCAGTGCGCCATCGCATCAGGGGCGGGCGCGCCGCATCGTGCGGATTCTAGGATCGAAGTGGCGGGGTAGCAACCACGACCGCCGCGCCACGCTACGCACCGTTCAGAAGCCCTTGGCCATGACGACAGGCATGCCGCGCTCGATCTCGCGCACTGATTGGGTCAACACGGCCAGGGAGTGCCGATCATAGGCCTCCACCACCAGGGCAACGCCGATCTGCTCATCGGGAAAATCCTTCAGATTCTTGACCTGACCGCCCTTCAAACCATCGCCGCGCCACATCACTTCGAAGCGGTTGCCGCGCTCGACACCGTCCTCCGCGCCCTTGTCGATGTAGATGTACTGGAACTGCCCGCCCGCGGTGGTCTCGTGGTGGAAGTCGACGACGACGCCGAAAAGCTCCACCTTGTTCTGCACCGCCGGCACCATCGACAGCGGCTCGAACAGGTTGGTGAGCAAGTCGCCGCGGCTGATTTCCGAAAAGGCGCGCGTCAGCAGCATGCTGGTCAAGGGTTTCTGGCTGCCGAGAATCTTGCCTTCGCCAAGGAAATTGATCTTGTAGCCCACGAGCTTGCCAGTGATCGGATGCGTGACCGGCCGCTCGACGCGGTAGACGGTAAAGCGATCGCCATCGCGCACGCACGGGCCGGCGTAGGTGTCGGAGTCCTTCTTCTGCTCCTGCTCCGCGCAGCGCTTCATGCGAAAACGGGCGTAGACTTCGTCCAAGGTGCCCATCATGTCGCGCTCTTCGCGGCTGGACTCGATGGTGCCGCTCTCGCGGTAGTCGCGCGACGAGATGTAGCCCACGCGTCGGTTGAGCGTGATGGGTTCCGCCTTCTGCGGTTCAAAGCGCGAGCCAGCGAAAGCAATCGCCTTTTGCGTTGCGCCGGGTGTCGGACGCCGACTCAAGTACAGCGTGTCGCCTGGATAGATCAGGTGCGGATTGGTGATCTGCGGGTTGTACGACCACAGCGACGGCCAGTACCAGGGCTGGTCGTACAGGCCTTCGGCGATGCTCCACAGCGTGTCGCCCGGTTCGACGACGTAGGTGCGTTCGCCAGTCTTGGCCGAATCCTGCACCGCAATGCTTGGTTGGTCGCGATCCGGCAGCATCTGCGCCTGCACCGGTGCCGCCACACACAGGCCGAACACGGCTGCGATCGCGAGAAGGGCATGCCGCGTCATGGCTCGCTCCGCTTGCTGTCGTTCAGGCGCTCTACCGCGAGTTGGGCTGCCTGCGTGCTCGGGTAGGTGCGCGCCAGCTGGCGCAGGACATCGGTCGCCGCCTTGTCGTCACCCAACTGCCGATAGGTCAAACCTAATTTCAGCATGGCATCGGGCACCTTGTTGGCGCGCGGATACTGCTGCGCCACGCGCAGGAAGCTCTGTGCCGCCTTGAGCCACAGCGCCTGCGCGTACCAGCTTTCGCCAATCCAATACAAGGCGTTGTCAGCGAGATCGTGATCCGGGTACTGCTTGAGCAGCGATTCGAACAGGCCGCGCGACGCGGGCAGTTGACCGTGATCCAGCAACGTCTTGGCTTGATTGTACAAGGCGAGCGCCGGATCGGCGCGCGGCGCCTGCGCATCGGTCAGTTGCGGCGGCAAATCCCCCGCGGGACCACTGGGCTCTTTGGCCTCGTCTTGTTCGGGCGGCGCCAGGTCGGCCGACGTCGGCCTTTCCACCTTCACGGTCGGCAGCTTGGGCACCCAGGCATCATCGTGGTGACCGCGTGCCAGCTTCTCAGTCTCGGCGCGATCCTCGATGAGGACCATGCGGTTGCGAAACTCGTCGAACTGCACGCGTTGGGCGGCCTGGCTGCGCTTGAGTTCGTCCAGCTCCTCGCGCAAAGCCTTGACTTCACTATCCATCTGGTCGACGCGCGCCGCAGAGCAGGCGGAGACGGCGAGTCCCATGGCGCAGATGCACGCGTACAAGAACCGAAGGCGCTGCAAGGAACTCGGCACCGATGGGCCTCCTGTGCACGGCGGCCGACAAGTCGGCTCGCACGGATGCAAATCGTCACGCTAACGCGCAAGGCGACGGTGTCAATATTTCCGCCACATCGACCACGGCCGGCGCAGATGGGGCGCGATCTGCGACCAGGCAAGGCCCACCTGGCGCCACGCGGACGCCGCCGGGCCATGAACAGCGACGGGAAAGACTACGGGTCCGGCTCGGAATGCGACGACACGGCCCAGCAGGGCGGCGTGCGGCAGCGGCGGATCCGGCCTTGGGCACGTGTCGCCGCGCGTTTGAACGCTGTCGGACGCGATCGCGTGCACGCGATGGAATAGAGCCGTACCCAACCTCGGGCCGACAAACGCGACGACGTCGCCGCGCCGCAGGTCCTGCCAGGGCGTGTGCGCCACGCCCGCTTCCAATGGCGCACCGAGTGGCCACATCGAGCGCCCGCGCAGCGGCAGCCAGAGATCGACCGTTGTCATTTTGACACGCGTCGACCGTGGCCTCTTTGCGGACGGTGGATGGGGAAGGCGGTCTTGCGTGCAACGGGCGGCGCTTCACTGGCCGGAACACTGTCCCACACTTCGCGCGGCAGTGGCTGCCCGGTGGCGGCTTCGTGTGCGGCCATGCGCACCAACGTGATGTCGCGAAAGCCTGGGTCTGCGGCGCGAAAGTCGCCGGTGCGCTTGAAGGCCTCGCCAGGGCAGTAGAAGCAGTAGGCGCTGCCGCCGCACGATTGGCAGGCGATGCGGTCGGCGTTGGTCCAGCTGACGAGTTCCTGGCGCGCTGGCGATCCGGCCCAGATCTCGGCGAAAGACTGCTCGCGCAAGTTGCCGAGGGACAGGGGAAACAGCACACAGGGAAAGACCGAACCGTCGGGGCTGATGTAGGCGAGCGAGCGCCCGGCTTCGCAGGGGTTGCCATCTGCGGTCAGGGGCACGGGCACGTGGTCGATGCGACCTGTCAAGCGCTGGATTGTGGCTTGGGCGCGAACACGCAGATCACCCGGCAGTTCCAAGGGCTTGGGCTGAGCGCCGCCACTGTGTTGCGTGAACATGTACGTGGAGAACACGACCTCACATCCGCGCGCCGCAAAGTGATCGAAAATACCTTGCATTTCATCGATCGTGTCCGGTTGCACGACGACGGGGATTCTCACCGGAACCCCGGCCGCGCACAGCGTTTCGATGCCGGCCAACGTTCTCGCAAGGGAACCGGGAGTCCGCGTAAACGCATCGTGAATCTCGGAATGCAGCGAATAGACGCTCACCGCGACGTAGCGCACGCCGCATCGTTCAAAGGCGGCGGCGCGCTCGGGCGTCATGTTGCCCGCATGGGTCTTGATCTGAATGGTGAAGCCCAGCCTCGTCGCATACTCGAGCAGGTCGAGGAAGTCGGGTCGCGCGAAGACCTCGCCGCCGCTGAAGCGCAGATCGAACAAGCCGACATCGCGCAATTGATCAAATAGATTGCGCACTTCGGCCGTTGTCATCTCCGGCCATTGCTTGTCATCCAAGTAGCAGTGCTGACAAGTCAAGTCGCAGCGGTAGGTGACGTCGAACTGCACCACCCGCGGCGCGTCGACCCGTGCGTAGGCGGCCCGGAAGGCGGCTTGCATCGCCGCGAGGTTGGACTCAGGCGCCATGCGAGACGGCCTCCAAGGCCTCCAGGATGGCTTGGGGTGCATCGTCCAGGCTGTGGCTGAGACGCCAAGGCGGATGGTCGTGGATGAGTTGTTGCACCCCAGCGAACATGGGCTGCGCACCTGCGCCACCTGCGTGAAAAGTATGCGCAAACGCGGCGGCGAACGCTTCGTCCGAAGCGATCGGCCCTGTCGCAGTTCGCGAGCGGTCCTCCGAGAGAATCAAGAGTCCGCCAAGCGGCACGCGCCACGGCCGGTCGTCGCGCGGGCCGCGGGTCTCGGCATGCCGCCAGAACCACCAGCGACCCTTCGCATCCGGGACCACGAAAGCGTAGTCGTCGTGCAGGTACGTATCGGCAAAGCGGTTCGCCAACGTAGACTTGCCCGCGCCACTGTGGCCGAGCGCGACGTAGGCGCGATTGCGATGGCACAGTGTGGCGCCGTGAAGCAGCGCGCCGCCTCGCCGCAGGACCTCGGCGTGTGCGGCGGCTGCGATACAGTTCAAGACCGCGTAGTTGTCCGTGACGCCAGGCGAGCACAGGACGACGGCATCGCCGCGCCCGGCGTGATAGTCTGCCGATGCCCTGCAACGGCAGTTTTCGAATGCGAAGCCGTCGTTGTCCAGCCGCCAGAACCACTCGCGATCCGGCGCCTTGATAGGGCCGACCTGAACGTCGAGTTCGAGATCGGCGCCGAGTCCGGGGGGGTCAAGCCAGCGTTCAGTCAGTGTCGTCCCCAAGAAAGCAGGAAGGCGTGCACCGACGCGGAAATCTCCAAAGCGAACCGTAAGGCGAACGCGATCTGCCAAATTCGACGACGGCGCTGCTAGCACGTAGCACTGGAGTTGTCTTCAGCTGCACACGGATTCGAACCCAGCAATGCAGACAACTGCCCGACCAGCGTCTCCACCTTGGGTGGTGTGTAATCAAGGCGCGCCTCCTTCTGGTCGGTCGCGTCGGACGACTCCATCGCACGCTGATGCTCTGCCATGCTCTCCTCCAAAACGTCGGGTACTGCAGCGCCCGGGGCGCTCTCAATACACGATGACGAGCGTCCCGTCCACCGAACCAATGGCAAGGTCCACAAATCCATCGCCGTTGAAGTCGCCGAGCGGTGACATCATCTGGCCGCCCCATTGGTCGCCCGCGCGCACACCCCACGCCGTGTCAGCGGGCGTGAACGGATTGCTGATCGACAGGTCGTCGTACTCAAATGCGGCCTCAGTGGGAATCGGCGACGCGGGGCGCATCAGATTGAGGCGAACATTGACCAGCTTCGAGCCCGTCGGTGAGTAGGTCGGCGCGCCATAGACCAGATCGACGTGGTTCGCTCCTGGACGATCGGTGAAGTTGCCCAGACCTTGCAGCCCGACGTGCCACAGCGCGGCCCGGTACCCCATGTCCGGTGCGCCGCCGTCGCCGACACCGAACAGGTTGGGATCGCCGGCATACGATGTCTCCGCACCGTAGATCGCGAAATGCTTGCCTTCCTTGCCCGCAACCGACTTGCCGCGCAGCCAGTAGAGGTTGCCGATCGCACCGGTCAACTGGTGCTGCACAGCAAGGTCAGGCAATGAATCGCCGTCGAACTCGACCGACTCCATGAAGTAGCCAAAAGAGTTCTGAACCATGAAGTTCGGGTAGATGCGCACCGCCTCGCCATCGTTGAAGACGCCACTGTTGTTGCTGCTCAGTTGGATTTCGACCGCTCCCGTCCACGCGCGCCCTTTGAGCAACATGAGCTGCTGCGGCGTGGCGTTCTGCGCGATGGCCAGGTCGTCGTACTGCTTGCCGCTGCCGCCGTTGTCGGGAAGCATGTTGCCGATGCTGAGGAGATTGAAGCCGAAGACTTGGGTTCCCTGCGCGTTGCTCAAGTGGATGTTGGCGATGTTCGCGGCCGTGCGATCGCCGCCGCTGTAGAGGTCGATGGTCGTCGTGCTGCCTTCGGTCCAGCCCGCGCTGCCGGGCACGACGAACACGCGGTCGTACGCCACTGCGTAGGGACCGGTCGCAACGGGACCGCTCGTGAACGCGATATCGCTGAGCGGCAATCCGGTCGTCGCCGACACATCGCCGTTGAAGTTGCTGATGGTCGTCACGCGCCGCACGCCAAAGGTACTGCCACCACTGACATTGTTGATGACGACGGCAGGAGTGCCACTGAGTTGTGCCTTGTCGCGACCGAGGAAGACCATCACGCCACGGATGGCGCCGGTACCACTGCCAAAGCCCACGACGAGATCGGTGATGCCGTCGCCGTTCAAGTCGCGGCCGCGCCCGACCGGGGCGCCCAGACCGCCCGCCGTGCACGAGGGGCACGCCTTGAAGGTATTGGGCAGACAGAAGTGGTTGGGGCCGCTCGTCGTGGACAAATCGATGTCGGCAAGCACGCCAGATGCATTGGAGGCCCTGCCGTAGAGGATGCAGAGAGGCTGCGACAAGCCGCCACCGACGGCCATGTCCGCAAACCCATCAGCGTTGAGGTCGCCGACCGGATAGGTGCGCTGTTTCATGTCGCAGGTCGATCCAGCGGGCGCCGTGGCGCAGCCGCCGCCAGGTAGCGCAAAGGTGCCCGAAAGGTTCATTCTGGCGTAGCGCAGTCGCAGCCCGTCAGTGGCCAACGCCGCGGACACGGGCGATTTGTTGCCGGCAGCATCGGTCACTCGCACGGCGAAGTAGTAGCTGCGATCGCCGTTGTCGACCAGGGGATCGTACTTGCTGACGGACGCAAACTTGCAGGGATCAGTCATCAGACGCGGATCTGGCCCTTCCAGGATGATGGCGTCGGTGGCCCCAGCAGCACTCGGAGTCGGCACATTGGCAAGCGCCAGGGCCTTGCCGTCGCATGCGGCGGTGAAATCAGCTTCGCTTGCGATCGGCTTGCGCGAGTAGCGCACGTCATAGCTGGACGCCTTGCCGACCGTACCATTGTCGCCGACTGTCGTGAACGACAACCGCGCCAGCGGCCGCCGCGGATTCAAGTCGCCGACACCAAACGCATTGAGCACGACGGCAGCCGGAGGCGTCCAGTCGATCATCGCCGTGAACGTCGCCGTACCGACATTGCCGAGCGCATCCTGCACCGTCGCCGTCACGACGTTGGTCACATCTTCCGCCAACGTAGCGAATTGAATGTCGATCGTCTCCGCCGTGCCGGCCAGCGCCACGGGCAACGTCAGGTTCTGTTGCTCCAGCGTGACGGCCGCACCGCCTGTGCTGCGACTGAGGGCCAACAGCTTGCCTCCCGCAAGACCGGCGTCGGTGATCTGGAGCTGCGCGTGCAACTGGTGCCCCGGCGTGGCCGGACTCAGGTCCTTTGCCTTGCCGTACAGGGCTGCAGCGCCGCTCGCTGGCGTGGGCTCGCTCAGGACTGGGCCTGCGGTGAACTGGAGAACTGGATTGGACAAATCGGCCACGACCTGCAGAGAGCCGGAACTGCCCTGCTGAGCGGCATCGGCCAGCACGATGGCCTCTACCCCGACCTTGTCGCCATCCACGATGTCGAGGTCGAACGCCGCGGCGAAGTCGCTCGGCGCCTTGCTGGCGACGAGAGCGCCTGCCTTGCGCAGCTCGACTGCCGTCACCGTGCCGCAAGGACCCACGAAGCTGGCCGTCACGGGGACCGTGATGCTCGGGCAGTTCTGGCCTTTCACTGCGCAGGATTGCGTGTTGAAGCCTCCCGAGGCGGGCAATCCCTTGAGCTGAACGAGACAGCCGCTGAGTTGGACCTTGAACCCGCGCGCCGCCACGGCCGGGTTGCCATGGCTGTCGACGGTCGAGATGCGCACGCTGTAATTCTCGGTGTTGCCGAACGGAATGGTCATCGGAACCTTGGGTTCCTTGGCGCCTGGATTCGTGACGGCGCCGCTCGCCACCGGCTGGTACCCGACGCAATTCGCGAACGCGGCGTCACAGTCGTAGCCAAGATCCAGCGTCCAGGTGGCTGCATCGACGGTGGAAAATTCCGCGTCGACCTGATAGCCGCCCGTGGCAGGGGCAGCATCCTCAGCGTCGGTGAACAGGGCGCCCGGGCCGGGCAGACTGAACAGCACCTGCGGAGCTTGCGTATCGACGGTGATGGAGGCGGGCACCGTGGCGATCGTAGTGGTGTTGCCGCAAGTGTCCGACAATACGGCCTGCAGCGTGTGCAAGCCGTCCGTCAGCACGGCGTAGAGGGCATTGGTGAACAAGGCGACGCCGGTTTCGATGGTCCGCGCTCCCTTGACGACACCACCATCGACGAGCTTGACCGACTGCCCTTGCACGTCGACGTCGTTGCTGATGATCTTGATGTCGAGTGAATCACCAATGATGAGAATGGCTTTGGCAGGTGCGGCAAAAGCTCCAGTGGGTGGAACCGTATTGACGGTGAAGGGCGGCAATGCCGTCTCGTCGCCGATGTTGCCGACCCAGTCCGTCGGTATCGCCGAAACGGTGACGGTGTCTTCGGTTGGAATGGTGACGGCGATCGACGCTGCCTTGGCGGCTGTCTTGGCTGCCGCCACTGGCAAGTTGTTGATCAACAGCGAGATGGTTGCGTCTTCGTTGGCGGTGGCGACGCCAAATGCGAACTTGCCGCCCGGCAAGCCGAAGTCTGCGACCGACTGGAGCTTGTCTGACAGGCAGTTGGCGGGCACTCCCGATGCGGTCGGCGGGGTCAGGCTGGCCATCACGGGCGGCACGGTATCCAACGCAATCGAGCGCGCCCTGGTGAACGCGTATGGGGAGGTGGTCGAAGCCACCCACGGAATCGTTGGCAACATGCTGATTTCGGCGATGATGTGATGGATCCCATCGGTCAGGGATTCGAGGGGAATCGTCGCCGCCGAAGTTTGCACGGTGGCCGTTGCGATGACCTTGTAGCCCGCCGTGGCGCAATCCGCACCGGACAAACCGGCTGTGTTGCTGCACAACCGCACATCTGCACCGTTCGGCAGACCCGTGGTCGTCACGGTCAGAAGGCGCTTGGTCAATTTGTTCCACGGCAGTGCGCACGTGCCTGCAGCGCAGACGCTCGAGCCACAGTCGGCGGAGACCGTGCACACCTTGCCCTCGGAGGCGTGGCTCGGCTCATTGATGCGCACTTCTGGCTGGTTGGAAATCACCTGGGCGACGACGGTCTTGGCAGCCGTGTTGCCGGCGAGATCGGAGGCACCGAAGATGAGCTTGACCTTGGTTCCGTCCGGCAGCGAAACAAAGCCAAATGACGCGATACCATATAACTTATCGCCAATTGCAGTGCCCGCAACGAACTTGTAGGTTGCGGTTGTCTTGCCGTTGTCATCGAGGACGTCCAACGTCGCCGTCGCGCCCTTGGGCAGACCCGTCACTTGGATCTGCATGTTGACCTGCATGCCGTCGGACGGATCGTTGTTGACGTCATCGACGGCCACCAATGTGATCTGTGCGCCGGTTTTGCCGACGGGTGACGCGACGTTGCCGAACGTGGGAGCGGTCCGGTCCACCGTGACACTGTGGACGGCAGAAGTCGCCGTCTGCCCGGGCAGATCGGTCACCTGCGCCACAAGCGTGCAGACTTGCTGATCCGTCAAGGTCACACCGGCGAAGGCCACGGCCCCGTTCGCCACCTGGGCGGGATACTGCGTCGGCGTTCCGGCACAAGTGACCGTAAGCACAGCGTTGCTACCCTCTTCCGCGTGCTGCGTCGTCGCAGCAACGTCCGTGATGCAGCCCGGCACGCCGGGCACGCACGCGGGGCTCGCGAGGTTGAAGGTCGCACCGTCTGCAGGCGAGGTGATGGTGATGACAGGCTTGTCCATCTTGTACGTCAGCTGAATGACGGACGAATAACCCAACTTCGTCGGAGCCGCCGACAACGCGGCGCCAACCTGGACCGACTTGGACGCTTGCGCAAGCCCGGAAACGGCAAAGGTATATTCGCCGTTGCTGCCTTGGGTTGCGACCGTCGGCGGAACCGTGACGGCGCCATTGATGAGCACTTCCAACACGGCATTGCCGACCGGGGCACCCGATTTCGAATCCGTCACCTTGACGGTCACGTTCATCGTGTCGAGCACGGTCGAGATCGAACCCGGCGGACTGACGAACTGCACGATCGGCACATCGGAGAGCAGCGTGATGACCGTCGATTGCGGCAGCGACGGATTGCCAACGGCATCCACGGCGCTGGGCTCGACGAGGTTCGCGCCGGGTTGTAGCGTCACATCGGACCACTGCACGGTCGTCACGCCGGGCGCGGCGGGCTTGCAGCCCAACGCCACACCGTTGACGCTCAGGCACACCGATGCCGCATCTGTCGCTTGAAGTGCGAAGTTGGTCTGGTAGCCCGGTGTCAGTGGCAGCGTGTCGGGATCCTCGTCCAATGTGAGCGTGGCCTTGGCCGGCAACGCCAGCGCGAGATCGGGGCCTTTGGAATCGATGGTCAACGTGCGCACGACGTTGCTGCACGCCGATTCCGACGCGAGATTGCCCCATGAATCTGTCGCTTCGAAAGTCAGCGTGTAGGTGCCGTCGGGCAACTGCGTGGCTGGCGCGCCGAAGCTGAGCGGCAACTTGGCCACGAGCGACCCGATGAGCATCGTGCCGACCGTCACTTCGTCGTACGCCACGCCCGCCGCGGATGTCAGACGTGCCTTGATCGGCACCGCATTCAGGTTGGCCCCTGTCAGCGCCACCTGCAGGCTCGCCGCCGGCACGGTCTTGTTGTCCACCGGCAACTTGACGTTCAGGCAGGGCGGCGGCAGACCGACCTTGAAAGCCACTTCCGCCTTGTTGGACGGATTAGGTGCATTGTCAATGGCATAGCACACGACATCGTTTCCCAACACATCGATATCGAGTGTGACCGGCACGGCCAGCGTCGCCGCGGTCGCGTCGATCACGGTCGCATGGCCGACGGGATCCGGCAGGTAGTTCGAGCCCGCCTTCTTACAATAAACCGAAATTTCGCTGTCTTGGGTCACTTGCTGCAGGCTGACGAGGAACGCTGCGTCATAGACGGTGTCCGTCGTCGGCACGCCATCATCCTTGGCCAGCAGCACCTGATCCGGGGCCGGGTCCAGAATCTTCAGCTTGGCCGTGGTGACAAAGACGCTGTAGGACACCGTGATGGTATTGGATAGACCGCAACCGTTGGTGGCGGTGACCTTGACCGCATAGGTATCGGTCTTGGTGAAAGACAGCGGAAGCTGGAAAGATCCATCGACTTTTTGAGTCACGTCTCCGACCGGCGCGCCATTGACGGACACCTTGATCTTGCCGATGTCGGCCGGCGTCATGGTCGTCGCGGTGCCGACCAGCAGCACCTGCACGCCGTCCGCGATCAGGTCGATGTCATCATTCTGCGTGATCTGTCCAGGAATCAGCGCGGGTTGGGCAATCGCGATCGCAGGCTTCTCGGTCGTCAAAATGACAGGAAGTTCGGCGGATTGACCCGCGAGGCGGTCGGGCTGCGACTGATCTTCGACGTGCGCCGTCACGGTGGCGATCTTGCCGATCAGGTTGCTCGCACTGGCGGACAGCGTGATCTCGATGGGAGCGGATGCGCCTGCGAGCGCGATCTTCTCGGACTGCTGCGGCTTTCCTTCGGCGTCGACGTAGGTGAGGTACGCGTGGGTGCAATCCGTCGTGGTCGTCTTGACGATGAATGTGTATTGGAATCCTGCGAGGCTCGCATTGCCATCGGCGATGAGGCAGGCGGGGGGTGGCTCCAGCGTGGCAACACACGCGACACCGCAATCGAGAACCAACGTCTTGCCCGCTTCGACCTTGGCCTCACCGACGACGGCTGCGCTGACAGTCAACACCACGGGGGCGCCGGTGCAGGGCAACGTGACCTTGGGCAGAACCGCTTTTCCGCTGACGATCGCCGAGGATACGCCCGAGTCCTTGCCGTTGACGAGCACACCGACCGGCGTGCCATCCGGCACGTTCGTCGCGTTGACGACCACGTCGATCTGGACACCTTTGTCGCCCGTGCCCGGGTACTTGTCGTGCCCGATGCCCAGCGCGCCGCTGGTGGTCGTGCCTTCGAGCAGGTTGCCCTTGGCCGTCTCGACGTAGAAATTCAAGGAACGCTGCACAGGGACATCGGCACCGCCATCGGCATCGGCCGTTGCAATGTCGCCCGCGCAGGCATCTCCGCTGCAGGCGAGCACATCCTGAGGCCCGCGGACCAGTTCATCGGTCGAGCATGCTGCGGCGACAGACAAGAGGCCGACGCACAAGGCGAAGCGCAGTGTCCACTGTGTGCTGTTCATCGAAACTCCTCGTCCATGGCGCCGGGGGCGCTGTCTGCTAGCCGCATGGCTCATCCTCTGTCTCTGTCGCGACGATCACCTGTTTGTCCAGGAGCGACTGCAAGAATGCGCCAACGTCCTCGTGCGCCTGCTGAGTCGATACCCGATAGCGAGCGACGATCAACGCGTCCAATTCTGCGCGCCGGACAGTCCCCTTGGCGATTTCCAGGAATGCATCGACCGCCGTCGGCACGGACAAACGATGGAACGCCCGATCCGCAGTCACGATGAAGACCTCGCCACCGACAACGCGGTGCGACGCCAGGGGATGAACGCGGTACGTCGTCTGTTCCTCGCTCGTCATCTGCCCGCCTCTACCACCGCACGCGAACGCGCCCCTGTCGATTCGTTGCCACACCGGCTGTCGATTCGTTGCCACACCGGCGGCAAAGGTTGCCGTTGCCGTCACTCCCGAACCGGCCCACCACGCAGCGGTGGGGTCGTGCGGCGCCTTGGCCGTACGAACCTTGACCGTCTGCGCTCGCAACCATGGAAGCCCAAAGCCGCAATGGTGAACGGTCCCGGCTGCTGCCGATTGGGTGCATTGTGCCGAATGGACCTGAGCGTGGCAAGCAGGCCCGCATGGCACGGATGGATCGGTGGACGTGAGGCGCAGAATCAGGCGCGGTAGGCGGTCAGGGCCAGCTCAGGAACCGCGTGGCCGGCGGCGACCTCGGCTTCGCTCAGGGCGAGGTAGCGCGGCTGCAGTTGCAGGCCTGACGCGTACGCTGTCGGCGCGGCGGCGGTTGCCAAATGCGCGATCTCGGCGGCGCTCGGGTGCGGCGGGAGGGCGCAGTCGACAAGGCGCGCGGCCGGCCACGCCTCGCCCAGCGCCTTCCGGAGCGGCGATGCCGCCTCCAGAGGCGTGCCGCAAAGCCCGATAACTATTGCGCTTGACAGAGAAACGGTGCACGCCCAAGCCCTGGCTTCCTGGTCGGCGACGACGGCGTCGTGCAACTGCCCCGGCGCCGGCGACCATGCGACGAACTGGACGCCGCGGCGCGCCGGCAGTGCGACCACCACCGCATCGTGGCTACTGCGCGACCACGCCGCGGCGGCCATCGCCTGCAGGGAGCCGATGCCCACCACGGGCAAGCCCAGCCCCCAAGCCATGGCGCGCGCGGTCGCCAGACCCAGGCGCAGCCCCGTGAAGGAACCAGGACCGACGTCGCAGGCAATGAGTTCGAGATCGGGCGGTTGCACGTTGGCCTGGCCCAGCAGGCGCCAGATGAGCTCGGTCAAGTTGCGGGCGCCACCGCGGCCGACCTCAACCACGACACCAGTGCCCGGTTGCCCAGATCGTTGCAGCCAGACGCCGTGATGCGAGGTGGACGTGGTGAGCGCAAGCAGGTTCAAGACAGGCCCAGAGGTTGTGCAGCCGTGTTGCGCAGTCTCAGTCGGTCAGCGAGGCAATGAGGCGCTGCACGTCATTCTTCATGACGACCACGAACAAGAGGCCCAGGAAACTCATGCCGACGTACGCGGCGATCTGACGCGTGCGCAAACTGACAGGCTGGCGTTTGATGCCTTCGATCGCGAGGAAGAGCAAATGGCCGCCATCGACAAGCGGAATCGGCAACAGGTTCAGAATCGCCAGGTTGACGCTGAGCCAGACCATCAGCTCGAAGAAGTAGCGCCACCCGAGATCTGCAGTGCGTGAAGCCAGTTGCGCCATGAAGATCGGACCACCGACTTCCTTGACCGGCACGTGGCCGCGCAATAGACCGGCGACGGTCAGCACCGTGACCTCCAGCGCTTCGGTCATCTTGTCGCGTGTCTGGTGTACGGCGTGGCTGAGAATCGCTGGATTGTCAATGATTTCCGGGTCTTCATAGTCGACGACACCACTGGCACCGAAGAGCAGGCTCGGCCGCTCGTCTTTGCCGACACTCACGTTCAACGTCAGGGGCGCGATCCGATCGATGTACCCGTTTGTCAGGACCGCCGGCCCCTCGGGTGCGGCCAGCACAGCCTTTTCCAACAGCGTCTCGGCCTTGCGCGTCCCGGCCAACACGTCACCCAGTCGTTGCCGTTCATCCTCCTGGAACGCGTGGCGCACGGTGAGCATGTGCGGTCTGCCGAGCGCCTTGCGCATTCGCGCCACCAGCTCTTCCACAGGCATGCCTTGACTCGCCGGGTCGCTGCGCACATCGTCATAGGGCTGGCTGAGAACATCGAACAAATGCATGAAGCTGCGCGCCGGCACCGCATCCACGGCGAGGATCTCGTCGCCCGGCGTCAGCCCGGTCTGCACGTCCGCCGGCGAACCTTTCTCCACAGGACCGACCACGAGTTGTGCCGGCGTCAGGCCCAGGGCCTCGGCGCTGCGCGCGTTGCCCAGATCAAGGTGAATATCGACAGTTTTCTTGTCGTGTTGATGATCGAACGCGGATTGCAGCAGGGGACGGATCACCGGTGCGGCGCGCCGCATCTTGGCGACCGACAGCGTCAGCGACTGGCCCGTCGCGATTGCCCTGGCCAGCACGCGATCCAACTCGTACAGGCGTACGGTCCTCGCGCCATTGACGGCCATGATCTGGTCACCGCTGCGCAATCCCGCGCGCCATGCGGCACTGCCTGGCGCAACGGCAAGGACGGATGTCTGGGCATCCGGCCTCACCTCAATGCGCCCTACGGTATCGACGAGGCCCAATTCCGCAAGCCGCACCTGACGATGCGCCGCAGGGGTCAAGGTCAGCGACTGCCGGTGACCCTCGCGTTCGTAGTCGATGCGCGTCGGCAGCCCGGGTCGCGCCGCAATGGCGCGCCGCAGATCCTCGAAGGTCAGCACGGCCTGACCCGCGACCGACAGGACACGATCGCCCGTCTTGAGGCCAGCTTGAGCTGCCGGCCCTTCGGGCATGACCGTGCCGAGCCGGCTCGAAACAACGCGGCTGTCGAATGCCAACGCACCGAAGAAGAGGATGAAGAGCGGCAGGACGAAATTTGCCACCGGACCAGCAGCGACGATGAGCGCGCGGCGCCAGACAGGCTTGGATGTAAAAGCCTCTGGATCTTGTGAGATTTCCTGATCGACGGGTGCGCTCGGGTCATCGCCCAGCATCCGCACGAAACCGCCAAGAGGCAGGAGGCGAACCGCGTATTCGGTGCCGCCGCGCACCCAACGCAGCACGGTCGGGCCAAAGCCGATCGAGAACGACAGCACACGCACGCCCATCCAACGCGCCACCATGAAGTGGCCGAACTCGTGGAACAGCACGAGCGGCACGAGCAGCAAGAGAAAGTGCAGCAAGAACATCCACGCTCCGAGACAGGGCGGGCAACGGTGCTGGTCATCATGCCCGGGACGCTGCTGGCAGTATAGCCCGTTTGCGCAAACGCGCATTCCCCCAGCCCGAGACTCGACGACACCCTTGCCGATCGCGCGCTTTGCCGCCAAGATCCGCCGCATGAAGACGCTCGCCTTTGTCGCCATCCACTGCTTGTTCCTGCTGATGCCGAACCTCGCATCTTCCGCGCCATCCCGGGTGGCCGACATCGAGCTGCCGCCCGGGGTGCGCGAAATCGGCGCGCGCATCCATGGCCAACGCGCCGACATCTATCTCGCAATCGATGCGGAGTTCTTGCGCGGGCCAGGCTTGACCGAGCTGTGGATCGAAACACTGCAGCGGCCCTACCTCGACAACCTGGCCGATCGGGGAGTGCGCAGCGCCCAACTGTGGACGCGGCCGATTGGCCGGCGCGGCGCGCCTGGGCCGTGGGTGCCGATCATCTCGCTTCTTCCTGATTTTCCGAGTGTTCCGCGGCGCTCCTACGAACACGCCACAGGCGCGCGGCCGCCGCCGCCACCGCCCGGTCCCGCCGTGATCGCGGGAGTGGCCGTGTCGGGGTTTCCAGACGGTGGCCTCGCCGGCAAGCGCATCTACATCAGCCAAGGCCATGGCTTTACGTGGAGTACGTCGTCGAACCACTGGGTGACGCAGCGCGGCAACACGAACAAGCTGGTCGAAGATCTGCTCAATGCCGAGGCGGTGAACCACTACCTCGTGGCGATGCTGCACAACGCCGGGGCGCAGGTCGTGACGGCACGCGAGCGGGACCTGCAGACCAAGCTGACGATCGTCGACGACGGCGATGGCGCAGCGGGCGGGTACAGCGAGCAGGGAGCGTTCCAGCCGGGAACGAATCCGGGATTCAAGAACGGCCTCGCACCGTATCCAGGTCAGATCAATCCATTTGTTCAAGGCAGCTACCGCGCCGTGCCGGTTGTGAAGGGCGCACCGACCGCGACCGCAAGCTTCGTGCCGGCGGTCCCCCAGGACGGGATGTACGCGGTCTACCTGGGCTATGTCGCAGGCCAGAACCGCGTCACCGACGCCCACGTCGAGATTCGCCACACTGGCGGCGTCACGCACCTGCGCGTCGATCAACAAAGGCATGGCGGGACGTGGAACTACCTGGGTCACTTCCGATTTCTCGGAGGGATCCATCCCGACAGCGGCGCCGTCTTGTTGCACAACGACTCACTGGTGGACCCAGCAGGCCACTACCTCATCGCCGACGTCGTGCGCCTTGGCGGCGGCCAAGGCGACATCGTGCGCGGCAATGGCCAGCCGCCGGGCGCGGGACCGGTGTCGACCAGGCCGCGTTGGGAGGAGTGTTCGCGTTACACGGCGCAGTACTACGGCGCGCCATCCACCGTGTACAGCATCGTTGGCGACGACCACAGCGACGATGTATCCACGCGCAGCCGGTTCGCCGCGTGGGACCACGAGGAAGGCGAAGATTCCGTTTTTGTTTCGTGGCATACCAACGCGCCATCGCCGGCCCGCGGCACCTCGACCTACGTCTACGGGCCGAATGCTCCTGACGGCACCTACCAGTTCACCGGCGCCAAGGACAGCGACAAACTGGCCAAACTGCTGCAAGATACCATCGTTGCCGACTGCAAGGCGCTGTGGGACCCGACATGGAAGGACCGTGGCGTGTTCTCCGCGTACTTCGGCGAGATCAATCCGAAGCACAACAGCGAAATGCCGAGCGTGCTCGTGGAGGCAGCGTTTCACGATACGCTGGCCGACGCAGACTTTCTGCGCGAGCCCCGTTTTCGGCATTCGCTGGCGCGCAGTATCTACAAGGCCATCACGATCTACTTTGCGCAGAGGGATGGGTTGCCGGTCTACCTGCAGCCCGAGCCGCCGGGTCAGGTCCTGGCGCGCAACCTCGGCGGCGGCAAGGGACGCGTGAACTGGAAGCCGGGGCCGTCGGGTGGCGCCTATGGCGACGCGCCCACTGGCTACCGTGTGCTGTTCTCCAAGGATGGCCGTGGATTCGACGGCGGCGTCGCGACGACCCAATTGAGCCTCGATTTCGACCTTCCACCAGCGGGCACCCCGCTCTACCTGCGCGTCGTCGCGACCAACTCGGGTGGATGGTCGTTGCCGTCGGCCGTGATGGGCGTGGTAGCGGGCTGTCTCGGCCCCGGAAGAGCGTTGGCTGTTCAAGGCTTTACGCGTCTCGATTCCGTGCAGATGCCAGTCGAGGACCTCTCCGCCTGGAGCGACGGCAAGGTGCAGCGACTGCGCCAGACGCGCATGAACCGCTTCGATCATCTGATCGAGCACATCGACGCGCTGGCGGCCGCAGGACTCTCGGTCGATTCCGCGGATCGCGATGCCCTGCCCGACCTGAGCCCCTACGCGTTGATCGACTGGGCAGCAGGTCAGCAGTCGACCCTCGATGTCGTGTGGAGCGACACACACAAGAAGGCACTGGCAGACTACCTCAATCTGGGAGATGGACACGCAATTCTCGCCTCTGGCTCTGAGATTGCCTGGGTTATCGACCACAAGGCGGGCCCAGCGGGAAGCGACTGGTTGGCGACGTGGTTTGGTGCGCGCTACCTCGCGGATGACGCAGGGACCAGCCAACTGGTGGCCTCCGCAAATGGCGTCCTCTGGCCTGGTGCGACGTTCGACGATCCGGAGGGCTACGAAGTGCACACGCCGGATGTCTATCAACTCGATGGCGGCAAGGCCGTGCTCGACTATGGCGCGGGCAAGGGCGTCGCCGCAGTGGCGCATGCGACGGGCGGCGCACACACGGTGTTGATGGGCGCCCCGATCGAGATGGTGACGCCCGCTGCCGCGCGCAAGGACTTGTTTGCCAAGCTTTTTGCGGTGATGGCTGTGAAGCCGGACTCGGCGCTGTGTACGGCCACCACGACCGAAGGTGGTGCCGATGCGGGAGCCGTGGCCGACGTCGCTTCCAGTGATGCCGGTGCCGCCGAGGACGCTGTCGCAGAGACCTTTTCGCCGACCGACGCAATGCCGGATGCCGATGTGGGCGTCGAGGCGTGGACCGGACCCGATTCCGTGACCCTGGACGCCCATCCGTTCGCGCCAGACATCCAGGCGCTGTCGATGAAGAACACCGGCAAGGCGAGTGGATCATGCTCGACCCATGTCGCACAGCCGCATTCATGGGCGCCTTTCTTGCTACTCGGTATGGCGATGCTGGTGCTGCGGCGAAGGCGTCGGCAGCGACCTCGCATTGCGGCGGCGGCACGGCCAGAGTAAGAAGAACCCGCGTCGGCTGCGGCGCGCGCATCCGCCAGATGAGGCAGACCATGTTGAGACTGCAAAGCCACGCGACGACGAACGTGCGATCGGTGGCAGGCCTGGCCGCCATGGCGGCGATGCTGGCCGCATGTGCGGCGACGCCGCCCGACGAATCACCCGGTGTTGCGCTGTGGTTCGCCGGTCTGGCCAGCGCCAGTTGCACCGTCACCGGCAGCGGCAGCGGCAACGTGCCGGACGACGTGGCAATGCTGGCCGTCTCGCTGACGTGGCCCGGTGCGCAACCCAGGATCGAGCGCACCTCGCGGGCGGCGCTGCAGGGCAAGGCCGGCTGGCTGCTCAAGCTGCCGGTCAGTTCAGGCCTCGACATCGAGGCTTATGGCTGCGACGCACAAAAAAGGGTCGTTTGGATGGGCCGCAGCAACGGGTTTGACATCGAGAGCCAAAAAGAGACGCGGGCGCGCGTCTTTCTCGCTCCAGTCGGCAAGCTGGCCTGCGCCGGCAGCGTAGGCGGGTCGGCCGTGATGCACTCGGCGCGCAGCCTGAGCGGAGCGACGTCCTTGGCAAACGGCGACGCCGCGATCGTCGGCGGCATCAAGGACTGGAATGTCAGCGACAAGAGCGGCACCGGGTCGACAGCCGCGGACTACTACGATCACCGCGCCGGTGTGTTCCAGAAGGGTCCAGATTTGCTGACAGCGCGCATCCTGCCGCACGTCTTCGCTTTGCCGGCCGCAGCCGCTGGTGCCAAGGCCAGCCAGGTGCTCGTGATCGGCGGTTCCGGCAAGGTCGTCGCCTACAGCGGACTGGCGCTGCCCTCACGCCTGATGGTGGCCGACAAGGTCGACGCGGCGACGCTACCGCCCATCCACGCAGAAGTGCTCGATATTACCAGCGGTTCCGGCGGCAAGGGTGTCCAGTACACGGGTGATGTCGGCGTCGGCTGGCGCGCCTTCTCCGCGGGCACCGTCGCTGGCGACGACATCGTACTGGTCGGCGGCGTCGACGATTCCGGCGCGGCCATCGGCGAAGGCACGCGCATCGAGAAGATCGCGGCGATTGCCGGGGGGGGCGCCGCACAAACGAGCAAAATTCAACTGATCGCGCCGCGCGCTGGCGCGGCCGTCGTGGCTTTTCCGGATGGCACCGTGCTGGTGTGGGGCGGGACGCCGTCCAAGAAGCTCACCGACATGGGCGAGTTGATCGCACCGGGCGAATCGGGGGGGCGCGCCCTGAACAGTCTGACGGGGCCGGCCGAATGGACCGATTCCAAGTTCCTTGCCAGCGTGGGTGCGGCGGTCGCCGTGCTGGCCAGCTCCCAAGATTCCTTGACGCTCCTGGTGGCCGGCGGTGTGCCGTTGGGTTCACCGGCAAGCGCCGTCGATGCGCTCACCTACGCCGTCACGGTCGCTCGCGGCGCACAAACCGCAGAGATCAAGCCAGTCAAGCTGACTGGCGGCATCGTGTTGCGCGCCGGCCTCGGCGCCGCGGCCACGCGTCTGCCGGGAGGGCAGGTCGTCTTCGCGGGCGGGCTCATCGCGCTGTCCTCCACCGCCGGCATCTGCGCGGCAGGTGGCGAATGCATCCTTGATGGCCTGACCGTCCTCGATCCGCCCGCCGACTTCGGCGCCGCGACGCTGGAACTCAATGCCACCGTATCGAAATTCGACACGCCGCGCTTCGGCATGGTTGCGGTCGCCGCGCCTGCCGGCGCGCTACTGGCTGGCGGGCAGACATCGGCCGTCGTCGCTTCGTCAACTGCCCTGCTCATCGACGCCGGGCAATTGCTCGCCTGGACCCCGAGCGCAGCGACGCAGACCAAGGTCTGCGGCAAGTAGCCACATAGGACCAACTTGCGGATTCCCCCGGAAAAGACAGCTCTCTTGCGGCGGCGCGCCCGCGAGCGCGGTGAGGCGCCGCGCCGCCTGCCAGCCTGGATTCGCGCGCCGTTGCCAGGCGGCGAGCGCTACGCCGGCATCAAGAACCGCTTGCGCGACAGCCACCTGCATACGGTCTGCGAAGAGGCGCAATGCCCCAACATCGGCGAATGCTGGAACGCCGGCACCGCGACGCTGATGCTGATGGGCGACACCTGCACGCGCACATGCCGCTTCTGCGCCGTCAAGTCGGATCGCACGCCGGCACCGCTCGACACCGAGGAGCCGCACAAGGCAGCGGAACAAGTCGCGATCATGGACCTCGACTATGTCGTGCTGACCAGCGTGAACCGCGATGATCTGCCTGATGGCGGGGCCGCGCACTTTGCCGCGGTCATCCGCGCCATCCGGGCTGCCAGTGCCAAGACGCTGATCGAGGTCTTGACGCCTGACTTTCAAGGGGTTGTGCGCGATGTGGTGACCGTGCTCGACGCTGCCCCGGACGTGTTCGCCCACAATGTCGAGACCGTCGAAGCGTTGACGCGCACCTTGCGCGATCGCCGGGCGGACTACCGGCAGAGCCTCGCCGTGCTCTCAGCGGCGCGCACGCACAGACCAAGCATCGTCACGAAGTCCTCGATCATGTTAGGCATTGGCGAGAGTGAAGCCCAAGTCGAGCAAACCCTGGCGGACCTGCGCGCCGTCGATTGCGACGCGGTCACGTTCGGCCAATACTTGCGACCGTCGCCCTGGCACCAGGAAGTGGTTGAATTTATTACGCAAGACGCTTTCGCGCACTGGCAGCGGCGCGCCACAGAGCTGGGCTTTCGCTACTGTGCCTCAGGACCGCTGGTGCGCTCCAGCTACCGCGCTGGGGAGTTCTACTTGCGCGGCCTGATCGAATCCAAGCCCTGATTACTACTGGCAGCCCGACACGCCACAGGTCAGTCCGGTGCCACATGCCGGCGCGCCCTGGCACGTGCATGCCCCGCTGGCGCAGGTGTCGCCTTGGACGCTCGAGCACGGGTTGACGCTGCCACACATGCACTGTTCCGGTGTCTTCGCGTCGAGGTTCCACTTGCACGACGTTCCGGATACGCACGGGATGTCGCCGATACACTTCAACTGTTCGGCCTCGCACTTCCAGATGCCTGTCTTGCAATCGTCATCATCGGTCAGCGCATCGCACTTGGTGCCCTTGTCCTCGAAGCCTTCGTCCGTGATGCCATTGCAGTTGTCGTCCAGGCCGTTGCACACCTCGGGAATGTCGGTGACCGATTCACTGCACACCGCGCCGCCGCCAGCACTGCATGTCGCGATGCCGTTCTTGCAAAGGTCGGTGTCCGGCCCGTCGCAAGGCTCGCCCGCACCGAAGCCCTCGTCCGTCTGCCCGTCGCAATCGTTGTCCTTGCCGTCGCAGATTTCCTGAATGTTTACATAAACCTCTGTCTGACACACGGAGCTCATCCCGTCCGAAGCGCAGGTGAACATTCCGTTCTTGCAGGAGTCGGTGTCGGGGCCATCGCAGGGCAGACCCAGGTCAAAGCCCTCGTCCGTCGCGCCATTGCAGTTGTTGTCCTGGAAATCGCACATCTCCGTGGTGTCCGCCGGCGTTTCTGGCCCGCACATCAAGGAGTTCTGCGTATCGCTGCACGCCAGCACGCCATTCTTGCACTGATCGGCATCGGGCCCGTCGCACGCCTCTCCTTTGAGCGGAAACGGTTCATCGGTCATCCCGTCGCAGTCATTGTCCAACGCATCGCAGAGCGACTCTTTGGTCTCGAAACCGAAGCCGGAATACGTGCACTTCCACACACCTTTGACACACGCCGCACTCTTGGCCAGCGAGCACACGCCCACGCCATTGCACGGTGCCTTTTTCAGATCCAGGTTGTCGTCGGTGACGCCGCTGCAGTCATCGTCTTTGTTGTTGCAGACTTCTGTCTTGCCCTTGGGCGTCGATCCATCCGGATTCGTTGAACACACCGCTTTCTTGTCTGGATTGCATTCGACCGTGCCGATCCCGCAATCGCCGTAGCCGACGCAGGTCTGGCCGACCTTGACGCCCAGGTAGGTCTGGCCATTGTCGGTCACACCATCACAGTCGTTGTCCATGAAGTCACAGACTTCTGCCGATCCCTGGCTCTCGGGACCGTCCATGCTCGTGCTGCAGGTTGCCGTCAGGTTCTTGCCGCAAACGACCGTGCCGGGGCCGCAGACGCCCTTGCCCAGGCAAGCCGACCCGAGCGGCATGTCCAGGTAGGTGAATCCCTCGTCGGTTGAGCCATCGCAATCATTGTCTTTTCCGTCACAAACTTCGGGAATGTTGGTCAACGACTCGTTGACGCACTCGGTGCCGGTGCCGTCGGCCGTGCATGTCTTGGTGCCCGTCGCACACGAGTCGCCATCGGGACCGTCGCAAGCCGTTCCCGCGTCGTAGCCTTCGTCGGTCTGGCCATCGCAGTCATTGTCGATGCCGTCGCACACCGTTTCGACCGATTGATATTGCGGCACATTGTCGTAGAAGCAGCTCCACATTCCGCCTGAGCATTGCGACAGCGTGCCTGCCTCGCAAGCCCCGGTTTTCATGCACGGCGAGTCGGCGAGTCCCAGATCCTCGTCAGTCAAACCGTCGCAATCGTTGTCGAACGTATCGCAACTCTCTTGAGAACCTTGAGGTTTCGTACCGTTGGGCCACGTCGAGCAGGTCGCGACGTGATCCTTCTTGCTGCAGACGACCTTGCCAATGCCGCACTCCCCCTGTGGGCCGCAGACGCCGCCGAGTTCGACGCCTTGGAAGGTGAGACCTTCATCGGTCTCCCCGTCGCAGTCATTGTCCTTGTTGTCGCAAAGTTCCGTCACATCCCAGGTCAGGTACGCGTTCGGATTGGTCGAGCATGTCGCAACTTGCTGCAGCGGCGCGCAAACCACAGTCCCCGCTCCGCACGCGCCGACGCCGTCGCAAGCCTCGCCGAGGGCAACCCCGTCGTACAGCAACGTATCATCCGTCAACCCGTTACAATCGTTATCGATTCCATCACAGACTTCCAACAGATTACCCGGATTCTCGACACCGCACTCGCTCTGCAAACCGTCGGCGCTGCAGCCCAAGATGCCATTCTTGCAGGAATCGTTGTCTGGACCGTCGCAGGGCTCGCCAAGACCGGGAAAGACCTCGTCGGTCTGCCCGTTGCAGTCGTCATCGACCCCATTGCACGACTCGGTCAGATCGACCTTGGATTCGTTGACGCACTCGGTCGTCACGGCATCCGCCATGCACGTGAACGTGCCGTTCTTGCACGAGTCGCTGTCGGGCCCGTCGCAGGGCTGGCCGAAGTTCCACCCCTCGTCGGTCACGCCGTCGCAGTTGTCGTCCAAGCCATTGCAGATCTCCACGAGATCGCTAACGGTTTCCGTGGTGCAGACACCCGACGCGCCATCCGGGCCGCATACGACGACGCCGTTCTTGCACAGGTCGGTGTCCGTCGTGTCGCAAGCGAGGCCCACGTCCCATGCGTCGTCGGTCAACCCGTTGCAATCATTGTCGATGCCGTCGCAGGTCGTTTCCGTGGCGCCTTGGTAGCCGTCGATGGCACTATAGTCACACGCCCAGTTACCTTGAAAACACACGCCTTTGACGGTATCCGGACTGCACAGGCCTTTCTGTTTGCAGGTGCTGTCGGCCAGGGTCAGACCCTCGTCGAGGTGGCCGTCGCAATCGTTGTCGACGCCGTCGCAAACCTCCTTGGAACCTTGATAATTGCTGCCGCCCAGCGAGGTCGAGCAGGTCACGCTCACACCGCCCGCCGCACACTCGACGACTCCCGGCTTGCCCGCGCACCCGCCCGGCCCCTCGCAGGCGGCGCCGATCGGAAGCGCGCCGTAGAGCATGCCCTCATCTGTAAACCCATCGCAATCATTGTCGATTCCGTCGCAGACTTCCGTCTGCGACTGCGGATTGGTGCCCCACGCATCGGTCGAGCAAACGGCGATTTGCAGTTCCGGCGAACACTCGACGACGCCCTCCCCGCATCCGCCCTGGCCCTTGCAGTCTTCGCCGACCTTGAGACCGTAATAGGTCAGGTCCTCATCCGTCAAGCCGTTGCAATTGTTGTCGATACCGTCGCAGACCTCGGGAATGCCGGACACACTCTCGCCTGCACAAACGGTTCCGCTGCCGTCCGCCGCGCAGGTAAAGATGCCGTTCTTGCACTTGTCGCTGTCCGTGCCGTCGCAAGGCTGGCCGAGTTGATAGAAGTACTCGTCCGTCTTGCCATTGCAGTTGTTGTCCAGACCATCGCAGCTCTCCGGCGCTGGCCCGACCGCGGGTGCGCACACCAACATCGCCTTGTATCCCACATGCACACAGGCATCAGTTCCTTGTTTGCACAAGCCAAGTTGCGAACCACACGCGCCGATCTTGGCTTCGGGGTTGCCCTCGTCGACGGTGCCATCGCAGTCGTCATCCTTGCCATTGCACAACTCGCTCGCCCAAGGATGGATCGTCGCGTCAAAAGGCTTGCAGTCCTGGGCATTGGCATAGCCATCGCCGTCGTCGTCCGAATTGGCGATCGCGTCACAACTCAGGTCCTCGCCGTCGCAATCCGCATCGACGCCATCGCCGCACTTCTCTGGGGCACCGAGAAAGCTGTGCGGATCCTTTTCGTTGCAGTCCTGCTGACCTGTATGCCCATCGAGATCGAGATCGGCCGCTTCGCAGGATGAAACCGTGCCATCGCAGTTGCGATCGCACGCATCCATCGCGATCTTGCCGGCGGTGCCCAGGGTCGGGGCGCAGCAAGGTTCTGCGGCGCTCGGATGTGTCGCCGAATCCAAGTCATTGCAGTCCACGCCCGCGGCAAAGCCGTCGCCGTCCAAATCGTCGTTCGCGCAGACTTCGTCCACCTGGTTGTTGCAGTTCTCGTCGGCGCCATTCGGGGCACCGCTCGCTGCGCACACCTCGATCAGGTCGAGTTTGGTTTCAACGCACAACGTGGCATCGCCGCTCTGAGCGCAGCTCATAACGCCGTTGGTGCACAAGTCGGAATCATCTGAATCGCAAGGTGTTCCCAAGCCTGCGAACGTCTCGTCGGTCTTGCCGTTGCAGTCGTCGTCGATGCCGTTGCAGGTCTCGGAACTGCCAAGCACCGCGTCCGTGCACGTGACCGACACAGCCAGGCCCATGTGGTTGCACACGAGCACGCCCGGTTTGCATGCCCCGGTCGCCTTGCCGCACGTGCCACCGCCGCCGGGATTGCCTTCGTCGGTGACGCCATTGCAGTTGTCGTCCACCTTGTTGCACGCTTCGGCGGCGCCGGGATGAACCTTGGCTGCCGTGTCGTCGCAATCGGCGGGTATCAGGTAGCCGTCCGCATCCTTGTCCAAGTCTTGATCGCACGCCAGATCCTTGCCGTCGCAGTCCTGGTCGATGCCATCCTCGCACTTCTCGGCTGCGCCCGGTCGGATGAGCGCCTCGAAGTCGTCGCAGTCATCGGGAACCGAGAATCCGTCGCCGTCGCTGTCACCGGTCAGGCAGGCGAACACGAGAAAATCGCAATTGCGGTCGCAAGATACGGAGTCGTTGGTCACCGGCACCAGCACCTTGTCCGCCGTCTGGGGCAGCGACGGGCAGCAAGGCTCCTTGGCGCCGGCATGCGTCTCGGCGGCATACGGCGCGCAGTCCACCGCATCGGGCGTGCCGTCGCCGTCCGTGTCCTTGGGCGGGCAGCCGTCATCCGTCACGCCGTTGCAGTCGTTGTCCAGTTCATCAAAGCACGCGTCTTTCTTCTGTTTCTTGCTGTCTGACGAACAGACATACAGTGGCTTGGCCTTGTCGGGACCGCACAAGTACTTGCCGCCCGCGCACACGCCCAGGCCGCAAGGCTGCCCGACGCCGGCAAACGTCTCGTCCGTCTTGCCATCACAGTTGTTGTCCACACCATCGCAGAGTTCCGCGCTCGCGGGCGTCGCCGAGCACAGACTCCAGCCGTTGAACGCGCAGTTCTGCACGCCCAGGCAACTGCCGTGCTGGTTTGCGAGGCTGCAGGCCCAGCTCTTGCCCTTGATGGCGGCGCCACACACACAAGTGCCGGCATCTGGCACGCAGCGCTGACCCTTGGGAGTCGCTTCACAGCCAAAACCAACAGGACATAAGGCGCTATCACAGGCCAGGCTGCAGTATCCGTTGCCGTCCGTTGCCGTCAGGCACGCACCGCTTTCGCAGTCGGCGTCTACGGCGCAGACCCGACACAGGTCCGCGGGCAACGGCAGGCAGTAGTGCGCGCCCGGCGCTCCTGCGCCGATCACCGTGCCGCAACGTGTTCCGGAGCCTGCCGGGCAGTCGCCATTGCACGTTTGGGTGCAGATCTTGATGCCGCCCGTCAAGGCCACGCACTGCTTGGACGAGCAACCGGCGTTGGTGGTGCACGTGTGGCCCAACGGCAGGAGCGCCGGTGCTGCGTCCACTTCCGCTGCGGCATCAACGCCATCGGCTGCGCTCGACACATCGGTCGCATCTTGCGGCGTCGCTTCGTCCCCTGCCACCGTGTCGGGAACGGCCACGAGGTCCGAGAGGGTGTCGGCAACATCCGGCGTGACGGTCAGATCTTTCTTCAAGATGTCGGCTGCTTGGACGTCTACGACCGCTTCAGGGCCAAAAGTCGTCTCCAGGCAACCGGTCGCGAAGAGCAACACCAGCCACGCGCCCAGCATGGGCGTCGCGGTGCGGCATCTGAGAGTCAAGAGCTTGATATGCTTCGCCTCCCGCCCGAGACGACACTCGTCATGCACCGGATGACACTGGGGCTGATTCACGGGACTCCGCTGTCTGGTCATGGACTTCGCGTCGCAGGGGCGCAAGGACGAACCAGACAGCGTAGCGCGCGGGGCGCAACGGTTCAACTATCCGGGCCGGATGCATGGCCGCTGCGACGTGCCACGACGAGCCACTGGTTGGAGCGACCCGGTTCGACATCTGTTGTTCTTTCCACAATAAACTGCCCGTCTGTCGCTTCACGCAGCATGGCTACGGCCTCGCGCGCCGCGGCATTGCGATAGTGCTCGAACGGCGTCTGCGACACGGGAATGGCATGGGCGCGCCGACGCTGGGCCGCGCTGCGCACCAGACCGAACAGGACATTGTCGACCAGCACCAGCAGGCCGTGCGGCCGCAGCACCCGCGACGCCTCGCGCAGCGCCGCAGCGGGATCGCGCAAGTGATTGAACGAACGCAGCATCATTACAGCGTCGACCGTCGCGGATCGCAACGGCAGGTGTTCGCCCGTGCCTTGGATGTGCGTGCCCTGCGGCAGCGCCCGGCGCGCCGCCAGCAACGCATCGCGATCCGGCTCGACGGCGATGTAGCGCAAGATGCCTTCCTGCATTGCTTTGTGCAGCTCTCGCAAGTAGTGGATCGGACCCGAGCCGACGTCGATCACGGTGCCGCTCAGGGTCGCCAAGACGGCGCGCAACTCCGCTTCCTCTGCCGCGAAGGGTTGTTCCTGCGCGCGCTGCCAGACGCCGATGCACCAACCCGAACCCGTGCGGTGCGGAGCATGGACCGGACGCAATAGCGCCAACTCACTAGCAAAATCATCGATGCGGGCCTTCTCGGAGAGGTCGAGATAGAGCTGGCCACGCTGCAGCGCCTGGCGAACGCCGGCCGCCCGTGTACGCTCGGTCGGCATCGAAAACAGCTGGGGTCGGTGGCCATCCAACGGCAGCAGGAGACCTTGTCCCTCCTGCGGGCATGCGGACTTGAACGCGTTGGACTGGTCTGACAACGTCACGTCGAACTGGTTGGACACGGCGGCGGGCAACGGCCGCACGGGATCGTCCGGTGCGACGGGACCGGCACAGCCAGCCACAGCACCGCAAGCCACGCACCGCGCATCGACAGGCCGCCGCGGGGCACTCGGCGCAACGACAAGTACGTCGGGTTGCCAAGGCCCGCGGTGGCAGACCGGCAGCCCCATGTCGGCAAACCGCAGGAGAGGACTGCGAAGATCTGCCAGACGGCCCCGCATCTGCGCGACGCATCCGAGACCGCCGGGCGTTGGTGCCAGGCACACGAGGAGCGGCGCCGCTGCCTCCAGTGTCGCCAAGAGTGCGCCGTCGAGCCGATCTGCCGGCACGCGCAGCATCGGCACCAGTCGTTCGTGGCGCAGCGCGGCACACCAGGCTGCAAGGTCAGCCGGCACAGCCGCGCCCAGATCAACGCACAGACCGCCGCGCGATCGGGCACGCGCCGCCTGCACCTGCGTCACGAGCCGTCCGCGCCCCGCGCCCGTCGACCCGGCCACCGGCCCAACCCAAGGCATCCATGTCAGTTCACGCCGTTTCACTTGATGTTCCCGCGGGGTCGCGAGCCCGCGCCGCCGATGCCCGCTGCGACACGCGGTTCGCGGTGTGCGCAAGCGTCTCAGCAGCCTTCCCCTTCCGCAACAAAAAGATGAATCCGTTTGACAGCGCGTTCGCGTTGTACCTAGACTTGACCCGACGGTCTCCGTGGGGGTGCGCAATGTCCATTTCTCGACGAAATTTCCTGGCCCTGCTGGGCACCGCGGTCGCGGGCGCTTCGGCAGTTGGCGCAACATCGGGTGGCATGGCTGCTCGCGCCGGTGCAAAGCCCAGCGCGCGCGCGCCGCAGTCCGCCAAGAAGAGCGGCGTGTGGATCGTGCGCGAAATCGGCGCAGTCCGCACCGGCGCTGTGCCGATCACGCTCACCCATCGCGAGACGGGCGAGAATCTGCTGCTCGAAGCCTGCCAGCGTGGCATGGGCCATCCGCCCGTCGCGCAGAGTGCGCAGTTCGATCTCTACGTGGTCAACCAAGGTACTGGCAACGTTCCGACTCGGCGCGAGCATGTGCTGGCGGCCCGGGCGTTGGCGGGTGCCCTGGATCGGCTGCCGGCGTCGGTCGTCCCGGACGTGCTGACGATGGCGGATCGCGCTTCCAAGCATCCGGAATTGCGCGAAGTCAACGACGACCACGCCAAGGCCTAGCCCGCATCTTGCTGCGAACGCGCCGTCCCCCCGCGGCGCCCGCAGCCTTGCTGGACAAGGTGACCAAAGCGACTGAACCGCGCGTCGGTCTGGTCTGATTGTGGTTGCGAGAACGACGCGTCACGGTGCGTTGACGAGCTGGCCGTGTCGCCAAGCTCGCCGACGTGGATTCGCGGCGACGCACACCGAACACGTCGTTCGACTTGTCTGGGCCGATCCTCACTTGACTGCGACATGCCGCAAGAGGTTCGGATCGTCCAGCGCGGCACCCGCACCCAGGACGACCGCACTGACCGGGTCGTCGGCAATGAGCACCGGCAAACCCGTCTCTTCGCGCAGCAGCAACTCGATGTCGCGCAGCAGCGCGCCGCCACCAGCAAGAACGACGCCCTTGTCCACGATGTCCGCCGACAGCTCGGGCGGTGTCTTCTCCAACGCGGCCCGCAGCGCTTTGACGATCTCCGATAGAGGCTCGCTCAGCGCCTCACGAATCTCGTCGGAGCTGACATTGACGGTCTTGGGCACACCGGCTGCCTGATCGCGTCCCTTGACCTCCATCGTCACGGTGTCCGGCCGCGGCCAGGCGTTGCCGATCTGGATCTTGATCGCCTCGGCCGTCCGCTCGCCGATCAAAAGGTTATACTTTCTGCGGAGATGGCTGATGATCGCCTGATCCATGCGATCGCCGCCGACCTTGAGCGAGTGGCTGTAGACGATGCCAGCCAGCGAAATCACGGCGACTTCTGTCGTGCCGCCGCCGATGTCCACGATCATGTTGCCGGCGGGCTCGGTGATGGGCAGGCCTGCGCCGATGGCGGCGGCCATGGGCTCCTCGATGAGGTAGACCTCGCGGGCACTGGTCGATTCGGCGCTTTCGCGCACGGCGCGTTTCTCGACGTCCGTAATGCCAAATGGCACGCAGATGATGACGCGCGGCCGCACGAGCGTTCGGCTCTTCTGGGCCTTGGCGATGAAATACCTTAACATTGCTTCGGTAATCTCAAAGTCGGCGATCACGCCGTCGCGCATCGGTCGTATGGCCTCGATGCCGACGGGGGTGCGGCCGAGCATCTCCTTGGCGTCCTTGCCGACTGCGAGCACGCGCCGCTCACCGCGCTTGTCGACCTGCACCGCGACCACGGATGGTTCGCGGCTCACGATGCCGCGACCCTTGATGTAGATGAGCGTCGTCGCCGTGCCCAGGTCGATGGCGATATCGTTCGAGAATAATGAGTTGAACCAACTGACCACGGGCACCGTCATCCCAGCGCGGGGCAGTCTGACGGCGCAAGATGCACCGCGAACCGCGCGTCGGGGCCGCCAAGGTAACAGGCGCTTGCGTGATTCGGCAAGACCGGTAGCTGGTTACCGGATAATCACGAGGTTGTGCACCGCGAGCGTCAGAAGCGCATCGCCACGTTCACGCCGAACTCGCCGGGACCAGGGCCGACGGCCACGCGCGCCGACGGCGTGGTGGCCAACAGGAAACCGCCTGCACACGCAGCGGCAATGCCCACGCTGCCGACGATCCAAGCGGCGGTAATGCGACCGTTGATGCTCTCTTGCTTGGCCAGGGCCGCTTCGTAGCCGATGCCGGTCGTGAGGCCCTTGGCATCTTTCTTGGCCGAAGCCTTGTCGAGATCGGTCTGATCGCTCACCGCGCCAAGACCGACAATCGCCGCCGTGACGACGCCCACGACGCCCACACCGAGCCCGGCCCAGCCGGCAGGCCGCCGCCATGGCGCCACGGGCGCCGGCGCCAACGGGTTGACAAGCGTTTGCGGCAGCTTCGGCTTCGTGGTCCCCTTGCCATCGGGCTTGACCGGCGGTTTGACCTCCGGCTTTGCTTCGGTCTTGATTTCCGGCTTCACCTCAGGCTTGACCTCGGGCTTCACTTCCGGTTTCACCTCGGGTTTGACGAGCGCGGCCGCCCGCTTGGCGGCCAGCGCGTCTTGCGCCACCTTCAGATAGTGATCCGCCTTGACCTTCAACTGGTCCTTCGGCTCGAGCGCGCTGATGCAGCGTTCGAAGTGGCCGATCGCCGATTCGAACAAGCCCGCGTCGTGTTCGGCACGCGCCTGACCGTAGAGGTATTCCGGTTTCGGATCCAGCGAGTACGCCTTCGCGTACAACTCCACGGCAATCGCGTAGTTGCTGCGGAGGTAGTAGTCCAGGGCCTGCTTGGAGACGATGACTGCTTCCTGAACGTCAGCCGCCGCTGTCGGCTTTGCCGCCTCAGCGATCTGTGACCACGGCAGCGCAAGGGCGCAGCAGAGCAGGGTCGCGAGACACCGGCTCCAACTAGTCCGGAATGAAGGGTTGCGCATTGCTCGAACCCGGCCCCTTTGGTGTGGCGCTGCGTCGGGAGGACTGCTTCTTTTCGTTGCGGACGGGCTTGTCCCCGTCCGGCTTCTCTGCTGCGGCGACTGGCTTTTCTTCCACCGGCGGCACGACAGGCTTGGGTGGCTCGGGCGCAGCGACCGGTTGCGGTGCCGCCACGGGTGGGGCAACCGGTGGCGCGACCGGCGCAGGCGGCACGACCGCGGCCTGAGCAGCGGGCGCCGCGGCTGGCGCGGGAGCCGCAGCGGCGGCGGCCGGTTGCGGCGCAGCGGCCTGGCCACCGCGCAGGGCCAGGAACACGCCCACGGCGGCAAGGGCGATGGCGCCTGCGCCCAGACCGACCCACAAGCCCACGCGCGACGTCGGACGCGGCGTCTCGTATGGCAGATCGGCGGCCAGATTCTCGCCGCTGGCGCGTCGCGCCTGTGTCAGGTTCGTGATCGGGCCGATCGGCGCAGGAATGACCGGACCCTTGCGTGACGTCGAGTTGGCGACCGCGGCGGCAATCGTCTCAGCGTCCGCCATCCCGCCACTGCCGCCGCCAAGCGTCGCCCGCCTGTCAGTCGTGGATGCGGCTGCGGCAGTCCAGTCGCCGCCGCGCAGGACTGCCTCCAGGGCCGTGCGCATGTCCTTGGCGCTCTCGAAGCGATCCTCGCGGCGCTTGGCCATCGACTTGTTCACACACTGAATGAAGCCCGGTGAGAGCGGCGTCAGAGCGGTTTCGTTCAGATCGGGCACCGGCGACGCGGCGTGGTGGAACATCACCGTCAACGGATTGCGATCGTTGAATGGCGGCTGCCCGGTCACGCAGCGATACATGATGACGCCGAGCGAATACAGATCCGAGCGCGAATCCAGTTCGCCACCCTGACACTGCTCCGGGCTCATGTAAGCCGGCGTACCCAAAGCCGTTCCCGCACCAGTCAGCGACGAGTCCTGCGCTCTGGCGATGCCGAAGTCGAGCACCTTGACGATCGGCTCGTCATCCGAACTCTCGGTCAACATGACGTTGGCCGGCTTCAGGTCGCGGTGCACCAGCTTCTTGCCGTGTGCTTCGTACAAGCTCCTCAAGACCGGAATCGCCATGTTCAGCGTTTCCTGCTCGGTCATCACTTTGGCATCCCGCGCGCAATCGCGCAGGGTCTGCTCCAAGGTCGGGCCACGCAGCAATTCCATCGCGATGTACAGCGCGCCGTCATCCGTCTGACCGACGTCGAACACGCGCACCGTGTTCGGGTGCTTCAAGCTCGCGGTGACCTGCGCTTCGCGATAGAAGCGGCGCACCTCGTTCTCGTCTGCGCCATCGGCACTGGACAACATCATCTTCAGGGCGACGTGTTGTTGCGTGCCGGTGTGCTCGGCCGAGTACACAGCGCCGAATCCGCCACGGCCGAGAATGCCGGTGATGCGGTAGCGCCCCGCGACGACGTCGCCTTCACGCACGACGTTCGCTTCAGCTTTCAGCTCCTTGCGCACGAGGGTCGCCACACCATCGGTGGGACAGAACTCTGCCTCGGTCTTCAAGCCGCAGGAGGGGCAGTATCGGTTGTCATCACCTGTCGCCATTCGAATGCGCCTTCCTTGCGGCCAGAACCGTTGCCGAACGGTAGCGCGGCCGCGCAAAACCGGCAAGTGACGCAGCACAAGGCCGCGATCAGGACGCCGCTTCGGTACTTTCCAAGCGTTGCAGGTGCGTGGACCTGCTTGCGCGTTGCATCGGATTCACGTCACAGAGCTTGCGTGGACTACTTGACTGAGCCGACCGGAAGGTCCCATTCCCCCTTCAGGCCCTTGTCGACAACACACTTGGGGTCCCCCCAACACGGATCTTGCGTGATGTGCGTTCCCAGCGAATGCAGGAACGTCACCAGCAGCGCGCGATGGTACTCGGTGTACGAACCCTTGTACCCACCAATCGCAGGAAAGCTATCATCGCCATTGGGTTGCGCGATGTACTCGTGGTGACCATGGACGTTGGCGATGCACAATCCGGAGCGCCCGGGCTGGCCCGGCACGGTCGCAAGCGTGCGGCAAAGTCCGTCTCCGCCTTCGGGATGTGTCGGATCCAGCGGCTGCGGATCGACCTTGGCGCCGATCAACAGACCGGCCGTGATCGCGGCATCGGTCCAGGAGCGGTACGGCGCGGTCGCACTGGTCAGCGGATCGCCGCGTCCGAAAAGACCGATGGCCCGCGCCAGCGCGATGCCCTGCGTGAATGGCACGGTCTTGTCCTGCGCGGCCAGCATCATCAGCATGTGCGTCGCGGGATAGCCGGGCAGCGGATCCAGCAGCACGCGATCTGCCACCGTGATCGCGTCGGCACCTTCCAGTACATTCGCGGCCAGCTGCACATACCGGCGGAACTCTGGGGTGTTGCGCTCCTTGGCGAGACCTGCATAGGGCGTCTGCAGTTGCTTCTCGGTCAGGACCTTGCCGGTCACGTCCGCGATCTGCAGCACCATGTGATCGCCGACATCACCGGCGACTGCTATGCGGAACGACCCGTCGGCAAACGGCTGCGCCGTGGCGGACAAACCCTTGTCCAGATTCAGCATCACGAGGTGCGAGCCCTCGGGCACCGTAAGCTTGGCGCGCACGATATCCTCTTCGGCCTGCGCCGCAAGGCATTGACCGGTCTTCGGATCTTTCCATGTCTTGCGCTTGGTCTGGCCGCAACCATCCGAATCGTCGTTCCACGACACGTTGACCTTGCGGGCGCCCGCCGGACATCCGACCAGCATCGGCCCCGACACGCGGTGCATCAGCGGCGTGACCTTGGACTGCAACCTCGTGCGAATGAAGACATCCGCAAGGCCAGCGCCTGGCACGTCCGGGGCGGCGGCGACGATGAACGGCTCGAGCGGCGCGGTCAGTGCTGTGTGGATGCCGCCCAACGAGACGCCCGTCATGAAGTACGGCACATTCGGCCCACCGCAATCGAGCACGCCATCGTTGTCGAAGTCGCCTGCCATCAGGTGCGGCAGCAGCTGCGCCGCAGTCGCGGTATGACCATCAAAACCGGCCGGAATTTGCGGCACTGCGTTGGGATCCAGCGCGTGCAGCACCCTCAGACCAACGATGTAGTCGAACGTCGTCTGGCGCATCGCGTCGCGCAGTTGGTAGGCGTCCGCCGCAAAGTAGGCTTCACCGCCCTCGATCATGCAGTCGTTGTTGTAGTCGATGGCGCGGCCCTTGACGGCTATTTCTTGGACGAAGCCATTTTCCAGCAGTTTCTTGATCTTGGCCTCATCGCTCATCGTCTCGGGGAAGCGTTCGTCGGCGTCGTTGGGGTAGAGGATGACGGGTAGCGCGCTGGCGACCAGACCGACATAGTCACCCTTTGATTTCAAGAATTTGAGCGGATCGGCAAGCACGGGCCCGTGGCCCACGGCGTCAATCGAGAACGTCGCAATGCCCGCCTCAGCCAGGCGATCGGCAAGCAGCAGGGCCTCGACGCGACTCGTGCCAGTGGCGTGCGCGTGAATGTTGACGGGAAACGGCGGCTTGTGCTGCGCGGTCGTCCTGGGAATCACGAGCATGAACGGCACTTTCTCATGGAAGGTCTTGGGATCGACGTTCGCCTTGCCCGCCTTGATGTCGAGCTGCCAGACCGCATCCGGCGTGGCGCGAAAATTCGGCGTCTCGTAACTACCGAACACGAAATGAGAAATATGTTCAACCCCACCGGCACCCACATCCGGCGCTGCCTGGTTGATGAGACCGACAATCGGTTTCATGAACGCGGACTGCAGCACGAAGGGCGAATCACCCGCCACGAACGGCTTGCCTTCCGCCGTGCCGTCCCCATCGACGGTGATGCCGAGGTCGTCGATCTCCGCGAATTTCGGCGGAAACTGGTCATTCAGCCACTTGAACTGGCCCTTGCCGTAGAGCCCGTCGCGCAAGGCGCGGAAGGTGCGCGCCAGGTTGCCCGTCGTCATCGTCCATGCAAACGCAACGTCTTTGAGGGCAAGACCCGCCTCTTTGAGCGACGGTTCCGCGCGGCGCAGCGCCTCGGTCTGGCTGTCGTCGTTGACCGTGTCAAACGGGCTCTGAATCGGCCCGTACTTGCCATCCTGCGTCCAACCCTTCAGGCCGCGTGTCAGCACGATCGCATATTGCGCACCCGCTTCGAGGGGCAATATCGGCCGAATGTCCAAAGTATTCGTCTTGACTTCATAGTGGTAGAGCCACTTGTCCGCCTTGCCATCGCCATCCGAGTCGACCATGTTGTCGGGCGGCATCACGTAGCTGTTGTAGTTGCGCAGCGGATCCAAGGGCAGGTATTCGTGCGGCTCTGCCTCGTGGGGGAACCAACCGCGACCCAGATCGAGGGGAACGCGCTCGCCCAAGCGCTTGGAACCCGGCTGGACATTGATCACGTAAATCGTGTTGTCGGTCACCGTGGTCAGATCGATCGGGCCGTCAAAGGACACGGTGATCGGTGAAAGTCCAGAAAAACCATCCACTTCATTGAAGTGCTTGCGCTGCACCGCTTCGAGCTGGGTCGGTCCAACGATGGACACGTTGAGGCGCTCGGTGCCATCGGGCTGCACGCGCAGGGCCATGTCATTCGGGAACGGAATCTCCGGCTGCGGCAAGGCCAAGGGCTGAAAGACGATCTTCGGCCCCGGCGCCTGACCGGGCAGCAGCGCCGGCCCCAGACCGCGCTGCGTGTCGGGTTCACAGGCCGCAAGCGTGGCGAGCACGCCCAGCGCAACGGGCACGACGCGCACGAAAAGGGTCAGCGTGGAAGCGGGCTTGAAGCTGAGCATGGATCTCTCCCCCCGAAGGCTGTGACGCAGTAGCCTACCAGTTTGCGCGCAGGCCGACCTGGCCAATCGCTGCCACGACCACGCGGGCATCCTGACCGTTGGCATCGGCGAAGGCCTCACCGGGCAGCAGTACTGCTCCATCGACACGCGCGAGCATCGTGATGCCGCAGGTCGCGCGGTGGTGCAGTTCGATGGCCGTGTCGAACTCCAACCCCAGGTCGCGCTTCTGCTTTGCCCCGCGCGGACCCGTCGGCGTGCCGCCGGCCATCGCCGTCTTGTAGACGTCGGCCACATCGACCGGCGAGCGGGCCCACACGGCGCCCCACAAGAGCGAAACCGCGCGCGCCGGATCAAAGCGTACGACCGGGTGAAGGTAGATCGCCTGACTGACCGCACCGCCCGTGTCGGCACGCTCCAGGCCCGCAGGCCCCGCGGCAGCAAAGCGCGGATCACCCACATTCGCCGAGGCCATCTGAGCATGGCGCTTGATGAATTCCGGGAACAGAATGAGACCGACGCGGTAGTCGCTGGCAAACTTCATGCTGCGTACGGTGCCATCCTGCGGGCGCGAATCGCCGCTGGCCAGGCCGAACTCCAGGCGCGCCGAGACAGGTCCACGGCTCAGGCCCGCCCTCAAGACGCCGCCATGCTGCAACAGGTCCACCGACTCGGGATGGGCCGTGGTGCGAAACCATGTCGTCTCGCCAGCGATCACGGCCCATTCACCGGCGATTTCGAATTTGTACGAACCAGTCTTGTGTCGCCATGCGCCGTAGACGTCGCCCATCGTCACATCCGCACCGAGTTCGCTTTTGTCACGCTGGCTGCGCGAGACGCCGTAGGCGCCGAAATCGAGTTCTTTCGAGCGGTAGAGCAGCGCGCCGATCGCCTGACGCCCGTGATCGCCGACCGCAACGTCGAGCAGATCGTCGCGCACGACGCGGTCATACGCGACGACCAGCGCCAGCGGAAAGGCCTTGGCCAGATCGCCGGACTCGAACAACGCCGCGGGCAAGATCGCGTACTGCACGCGATCGACCAGGCTGCCACCGCGGCGCAGACCGAACTGCATCGGGTCTTCTTCGCCTGCTTGCGCCAGGATGCCCAAGCCCCAGGTCGAGACCATGCGGCCGGCGCTCACCTGACCTGCAAGCGTCGTCAACTCGGCAAAACCTTTGCGCAAACGCTGATCACTGCTGTGCGTGCCCTCGCTCCAGATGTCGAAGAACACGTCCGCTTCGCCTTCGAGCATGGCTTTGCGGAAAAAGCCGTTGTGCTGCGCCCAATCGAGACCAAGGCCCACGCGAAACCGGTTTTCTTTCTGAGTGCTTGCGCCGAGCAGTTGCGAATCGGTCGGCAACGGCCGGGCGACATCCATGGCCGACACGCCGCTGCCAGCAAAGCGCTCCTGAACCGAGGCGCGGAACGGAAACGCGTGCGACTGCGAATCCGCTGTCGAAGTCGCAACTTCGGGGAGATCGGTGGGCGCGTTTGTCGCCACCGCAGTGAGCGGCGGCAGCAGGCCCGCGAAGAGCGTCGGGAGGATCAAGTGAAGGCGCATATTCCCCCTTGCAGCAGGCGCACGTCGCGGTCGCGAATGCAGCGCAAGCCAAGGCGGGGGAGCCTAGCAGGACGGGTAGAATTGGCAATCGAAGCATCCCCGCCGGTTCGCGCATCGTGCAGACCAGACGGCGCCCAACCTGGGATGACCTTCCTACGCCTGCGCAGTCGTCGCCTTCTTGGCCCGGCCCTTGGAGGCGGCGGCAGCCGGCGCGGCGTGGACCGGTGCGTTCTCGGCGACGATGCGCGCCAACACCTCGGTCTGCGCCACAAATTGCGCCGTGATCTCGGCGCGCAGTGCAGCCACTTCTTCGTGCAGCGTCGCCACCTGCTTTTGCGAGGCAACCCCCAGCGCGATCAGCAGATCCTCGCGCACGTCCGCCGGCAGCTTGAGCCACGCCTGAACATCCGCCTTCAGCCCGACACGCGCACCGATCTGGCCGACCAGCGCTTCCAGCTTTTGCACGGCCTCGCCGCGTTCCTCCAATACCTTCTCACGCGCCACCGCCACGGTCTGTTGCACGGTCGATTGCGCGGTATGCACCATATCTTGCGCCTTCTTCTCGATGCCACCCAGGCGGTCATTCGCCTCCGCAACGCGCGCGTGGAACTGTTCACGCACATGGGCCCGCGCCGCCTCGACGCGTTGGATGACGGCATCGCCCAGCATCTGGCGCGCAAGGCGGCTGCCGGCGTTTTGACGCGTTGCATCCTCGTGCTGCACGTTCTTCACATCGACGGTGTCGTTCTGGCTCATTGCATCCTCCAAGGTGGGAAGCCCGATCAAAGCAAAGCGCTTCTCGTGGTTCCGCGTCGGCCGGAGTCGTTCCGGCATCGACAAGGTCAAGATAACGCACTGCGTCATCGTGTCAAGGCCATTCGTAACGCAGTGCGTCAATTGGCGCTGACTGTTGCGATCAACCCTTGTCGGCAAGCGGTATTCCAGCCGCTGCCGCCAAGCTCTGCCGCCCGTTCCGACCTCGCCAGCTTGCAGGCGGAGGACTTCGCTGGTATGCACGCGGCCCCCGGGGCCGCGCGGATTCTGCTGCCCCGAACGGAGCCAACATGACGCAGCGACGCCAGAAGATCCTCGACCGACTTTCCGAACTCAACGCCCGGGCATTGGCCGGCGGTGGCGCAGAGCGCATGAAAAAGCAGCACGAGGCCGGGAAGTTGACGGCCCGCGAACGCATCGAGTTGTTGCTCGACCCAGGCTCCTTTGTCGAGATGGACCGCTTCGTGACGCACCGCTGCACCGATTTCGACATGCAGGACAAGAAGGTACCGGGCGACGGTGTGGTAACGGGCCACGGCCTGTGCGACGGCCGCACCATCTTCGTCTTCGCCCAGGATTTCACCGTCTTCGGCGGTTCACTGAGCGGCGCGTTTGCGGAGAAAATCTGCAAGATCATGGATCTCGCCTTGAAGACCGGAGCGCCGCTCATTGGCCTGAACGACTCCGGCGGCGCGCGCATCCAGGAAGGCGTCGTGTCGTTGGCCGGCTATGCCGAAATCTTCTGGCGCAACGTGCAGTGCTCCGGGGTCATCCCGCAAATATCTTTGGTTCTTGGACCTTGCGCAGGTGGCGCGGTCTATAGCCCGGCGATCACCGACTTCGTGCTCATGGCCGACAAGACGTCGTTCATGTTCATCACCGGGCCGGATGTCATCAAGACGGTCACGCATGAGAACGTCACCCAAGAGGAATTGGGCGGTGCGCTGCGCCATGCGACGACATCGGGCGTCGCGCACTTTGCCTGCGACGACGAACGGCACGCGATCGCGTGCACGCGAGAATTGCTTAGCTTTCTACCATCCAACAACGTCGACGCGCCACCGCGCCGGCCCACGGCTGATCCCACGTCGCGCCGCGAGCCGCGCCTGGCGACATTGGTGCCGGACGACCCCTCGAAGCCGTACGACATGCACGAAGTCGTGCACGCCGTGGTGGACGACGGCTGGTTCTTCGAGATCCATGACCACTACGCCCGCAATATCCTATGCGGTTTCGCGCGATTAGACGGATGTCCCGTCGGCGTCATCGGCAACCAGCCCGCCGTGCTCGCCGGCTGTCTCGACATTGATGCCAGCGTCAAAGCCGCGCGTTTCGTGCGTTTTTGCGATTGTTTCAACATCCCGCTGGTTACGTTCGTCGATGTTCCTGGCTTCCTGCCTGGAACTGCTCAGGAATACGGCGGCATCATTCGCCATGGCGCCAAGTTGCTGTACGCCTACGCCGAGGCGACTGTGCCGAAGCTGACCGTCATCACCCGCAAAGCCTATGGCGGGGCGTATGACGTGATGAGTTCCAAGCACATCCGCGGCGACATCAATTTCGCCTGGCCGACCGCGGAGATCGCCGTCATGGGCCCGGACGGCGCCGTCAACATCGTCTACCGCCAGGAACTCAAGAACGCAGCCGACCCCGCCCTGGCCAAGGCAGAGTATGCCGAGCGGTACCGCGACACATTTGCCAATCCCTTCAAGGCAGCCGAACTGGGCTACGTGGACGAGGTCATCCTGCCCGAAGACACAAGAACCCGTCTTTGCGCCAGTTTGCGCATGTTGTCGGGAAAACGCGACAGTCACCCGCCCAGGAAGCACGGCAACATCCCGCTGTGAGGCGAAAGGGCCCATTCGGTGCGGTGGTGTCGGACAATGGCGACAATTGTGTGTGACGTACTTGTGACACGGTCTGCATTCCGAAACTTGCGATCGTGACGTTGAGGCGTACATTTCGCGCTTGTCTCCCGCCGCCTGCAGGGCGCGCGACCTGACGCGGACGGTTCCATGACCCAACCCGATCCCGACGTTGCCGCCGCCGCGGCGCGGCACGCATCCAGCGGTTCGCGATCACCGATCCGTGTCAATGGCACGATCATGCCCGCGTCCGCGGTCGCCGCAGCGGTGGAGGACTCGGCGCGCGTCGCGCTGGTCGCAATGGACCTCAGCGGCACCCTCATTCACGCAAGTCCCGGGTTTTGCGAGCTGACCGGCTGGGATCAGGCGGACCTGATCGGCGCGCAGCCACCGTTGCCCTTCTGGCCGCCGGAGCACGTGGCAGCCATTACGGCGATGGTGCAGAACGTCATGGCAGGTGCGATTCGCCCGAGCGGCTACGATCTGACGCTGCTGCGCAAAAACGGCGAGCGGTTCGAGGCCCACTCGCTGATCAACCGCCTCTACGATGACGAGGGCTCGCACATCGGTTGGGTCAACGCGACGCGCGACGTTGGCCACGAGCGCACACTGGAACGACAGATCCGCAGCATCGCCATGGCATTGACGGGCAGCCCAGAGGGCCTGGCTCTCGCGGACGCCGACGATCGCTATATCTACGCCAATGAAATGTTTGCCGAGTTGTGCGGCAACACCGTGGCGCAGCTGTTGGGCCGCCGCTGGCAGGACCTGAACGACGACCACCACAGCGAGCACGCACAGGCCGAGTTGGCTAGAACCCTGCACAATCCCGCAGATGGGACCTTCGAGCGGGAGATTCAGATGCCCGGGCCCGCTGGCACCTCGCGCTCGGTGTCGCTGCAGGCGGTGGCGCTTTGGGGGCCGAACCGGCGTTATCTCGGTCACATCGGCTACGCGCGCGACACGACGCGGCGGCATCAGCGCGAGCACGAGTTGCTCAAGTTGCGCAGCGCGGTCGAGGCCTCAGGCGAAGCGATCTTCCTGACCGACCGCGAGGGCCTCATCACCTTTGCCAACTCTGCTTTTTCAAAACTGTATGGCCATGACTTGCAGGACGTCGTCGGCAAGGTCACGCCGCGCATTTTGAAGAGCGGCATCTACCCTCCCGAGCGTTACGCCCAGTTCTGGCAGAAGATCCTCGCCAAGACGCCGCTCAAGGGCGAACTGACCAACCGCACCACGGACGGACGCCTGATCGAGGTCGACAACGCCGTGGATCCGATCCTCGGCGCCGATGGCGAAATCCTCGGAGCGGGCTATCCACTTCGCTCCA
>Ga0172369_10000766_pt1 | contig 47727 bp, 33 predicted proteins | sample LakKiv25m_FD_114539 | JGI IMG/M metagenome (GOLD analysis project Ga0172369, IMG submission 114539) | Freshwater microbial communities from Kabuno Bay, South-Kivu, Congo - kab_022012_11.25m | ecosystem: Environmental > Aquatic > Freshwater > Lake | place: Democratic Republic of the Congo...
ATTGACGACCTCCTGAATGAGCTCACGCTGGATAACGCCGCTTGAAATGAGCACCTTTAGGTTTGGATTCATCATGAGAAGCTCCTTGAAACATTGCTTCCCGTCCATGCGTGGCATGATAATGTCAAGTATCACGAGGGAGATGCTGTCCTTCTCTCTCTCATAAACTTGGAGAGCTTCTTGACCGTCAACAGCCGCAAGGACCGTGTATCCAGATTGTTCCAGAGCGTGTACTTCAAGGTTTCGCACCATCTCCTCATCTTCAACAAGGAGAATCGTCTCCGTGCCTCCTAGAGGCTGTTCAATATCCTCAACTTTCTTTGATGACTCGATGACTTCCATGATGGGAAGGTAAATCCTGACGGTGGTTCCCCTGCCGAGTTCGCTCTCCACGTCCATACACCCCTTGTGCATTTCGACAATGCCGCGGACCACCGGCAGCCCTAATCCTGTTCCCTTGTGATAATCCCGTACCTTTGTGGAGTAGAAGGGGTCAAATATCCTGTCCATAACCTCTGGAGGAATGCCTCTACCGGTATCCGAAACCGTGAGCAAGACGTGGGGCCCCGGCTCTAATCCAGGACGGTTTAGGCAGAAATCAGCTTCCAGCACTGTATTCTCGGTACTGATGTTTAACGTTCCTCCCTCGGGCATCGCTTCGCCCGCATTAATGCCAAGATTCATCACCATCTGCGTCATGAGCCCCGAGTCTGCGTTTATGGTTGCAAGATTTTCCGTCAAGTGCATCTCTATAATGATGTTTCTGGGGAGGGTTTGCGCCAGAAGTTCGGACGCCTCTTTCACGTGAAGATTCAGTTCGAGCGGCTTTCGTTTAATATCAGCCCTTCGACTGATCAAGCGAATCTTCTGTACCAAATCCCTCGCGTCATAAGCAGTCTTGATTATTTTCTGCAGTTGCACATATCCGGGGTCTCCTGGTTTCTTGTTCAATAGGAGCAAATCCGCATACCCCACTATCACTTGGAGCATATTGTTAAAATCATGCGCAATGCCTGCTGCCAACGTTCCGATGGCTTCCATCTTTTGAGATTGCAGCAGCTGTTCACGTAGTGCTTCTCTGTCTCGTTCGGACTCCTTGAGCCTTGTGACGTCCAAAAAGACAGCGACGGAACCCCGTACTCCGCCTTTGGCGTCAAACAAGGGTACAGCGTTTCCTCTAATGAACATCTGTCGTCCATCGGAAAACCGATATTCAATCTCCCGGTCAAACACCGGTTTTCCCGTGGCAGCAGCCCGCTGCAACGGAAGCTCGTCAGGTCTGTATTCCGTACCGTCAGGCCTCACGCGTTTGATAAGTATGCCCTCGGGTTTTTGTTTAGCAGTCAGGGACACATTGGTGTCGGCAGGGACCCCTAAAACCTCATTTGCGGTTTGGTTGCCGGTAATGACTCGGCACTCGGGGTCATGAGCGAACAAGACGAAAGCAGGTTGTGCATCCAGGAGGGTTTTGAGTTCCTCTGTTCGCTCACGTAGCTCCTCTTCCAGCTTCTTTCGGTCGGTTATGTCTATTGCCACACCGCCAAGAAGTCGTCGCCCCTCAGTGGTTTCAAGTGGGAACTTAAATGTCAACCAGTAGCTGAGACTGCCGTCAGATTTCTTGAGCGGCAGAGTGTAATCAATGGGTCGGTTCTGTTCCAAGGCGACGCTGTCCGCTTCCAATAACTTGACAGCAACCTCTTGAGGAAAAACCTGCTCGGATGTCTTCCCTAGCCAGTCTCCATGGACCAAGTCCATAAAGTTTAGCCATTTGTTGTTTGCATACACGAATCTCCCGTATTCGTCTTTGATGAAAGCAACGATAGGGGCATGTTCCATGAATGCTTGGAATCGAGATTCACTTTCTATCAGCTTCTTTTCAATTAGTTTCCGCTCTGTGGTGATTTGAAAATATATCGAAATGCCCTCTTCAAAGGGATAAACTCGTACGTCGTACCAATTCACGTAGGGGGGTACCTCGAAATATGTTTCAAAAGCGAGGGGGGTTTTCTCTCTCAACGCCATGGTGTATTGTTCTTCGAATACGCTGCCAAGTGCTTCGGGAAAAACTTCGAAAAGCTTACGACCGAGCACCTGCTGTCTGGATTTACCCAAGAGCCTTTCAGCCGCTTGATTGAAATACGTGACCACCATGTCTTTATCGAGAACAAGGAACGCGTCACTGATGCTTTCTAATATGGTAGTGAGCTTGGCGTTTAACTCAGCGAGTTCTGCCTGCTGCCTCTTGCGGTCGGACACATCTGTAGTTGCAGCAACTACCACCTCCTCGAATCCGGCAGTACCGATACGTTGCATCCTTACATAAGCGTCAAATATAGAACCATCTTTCCTGGCTAGCTTTGTTTCGGTTTCCGTAATCGCACCATTCTCAAGGGGTCTATAAAGTTCGTTGCCCACGCGCTCGAATTCCTTCTGGGACAGAAACAAAGACCTGGCACTGAGACTAATGCACTCCTGTTGGCTCTCGAACCCAAACATTTTCACCCAGGAATCGTTTACCCATTTGATAACCCTGTCCTGAGCCATGCTGATGCCAACAGGGCACGTGGATAAAATGCTCCTGAGCATTTGTTCACTTGCCTCAAGGTCAAATTCGGCTTTCTTGCGTTCAGTTTCGTCAGAATAGACCGCCACCAGCTCGCCTGACGGCAACCGGTACACATAGTTTTCCCGCCAACCATCAATTCTTTCGTCCTTGTAAAACTTCACTGGGTGAGATTCGGGCTCCCCGGTCCTCCACACTCTTCTGAATACTTCGAGTAAACCGAATTCTGCGACTCCAGCGAATACCTCTGTGACTCTTCTACCGATGACTTGGTCTTTGGAAATCTTTTCTATCTTCTGACCAGCACGGTTGAAGTCCACGAAAATAAAATCTTCCGCCTCTCCCACTGCTCTATACACTGCCACGGCATTGCCCATATTATCTACCAAAGCCCTGTAGCGAGTCTCGCTTTCCCTTAGTGCCTCCTCTTTTTTCTTCCTTTCCGTGATATCAGTGATGCAAAATAGTGCAGCCGGTCTGCCTTCCCAATCAATCATGCCCGAGTCTATTTCAACCCATCCGATGCTGCCGTCTTTCCTGATTATCCGGAATGAATAGCGGCTGAGAATATCCTCACCCTTAAGTCGTTGGAAATGGCGCTGAAGAACCATCTCCCTATCGTCCGGGTAAATGAATTCCGTGAAGGGTCTTGATGAGAGTTCGTCTGCATCATAGCCTAAAATTTCCATGGCGCTGGGATTGACAAAACAAAGCATCCCTTCCTGAGCAACAACTATTCCATCGCGGACCCTCTCAACAAGAAGACGGAATTTCTTCTCTGAATCTCTTACCGCATGCTCTGCCGCTCTCAGTTTAGAAATGTCGGTTATCGTAGATATGACTCCGCTGGCAGGGTCTTCGGTATCCAATAAACTCATTCTTATATGGGCATGAAAGACTGAGCCGTCCTTTCTCCTAAAGACAGCATGGGTTTCTGACAACCCGTGCGAGTTTACGTTATCATACAATACGCTTCGTACCCGCTCATATTCCAAAGAGGATGAATGCATTATGCTGGTCGGGTGATCAAGGTACTCCTGTTTATCACCAAATCCGAACATTTCTTCCCACGCCCGATTCGCCCATTGGATTCTGCGTCCCCGAGAATAAACGATGCCCACTGGAGACGAAACTGAGATACTTCTCATCATATGCTCTCTCTCCGCTAGGCTCTCTTGAGTCTCCCGTAATTTGACGTCGGCAGCCTCAAGCCGGGTTACTCTTTCGCGAAGCAGAGCTAATTCAGAGATGAGCTGTTCTTTGGTCTTGTCCTGGTCTTCCATGCAGGTCCCTTCTTGGGCAAAAAGAGCCGGGTGAAAGAAAGATGAAAGCTGACAATGTCTCATCATTCTATCACTTTTGAGAACGTGTCCGCAATAAGCTTTTCCGCCCTCTGCGTACTGTGTGCATGCGGCGAGTTGAGCGTCCAACCTGATGCCGTCGGTTGCCTGCTCTTCTGTGCTCACTCGCGTATAGATAACTGATCGATGGGTAACCCTCTTTGCATAATGATGCTGAGGGGTTATAGGACACGAAGGCTTATGCCAAGGGAAATCGAAAAACAAGAACAATCTCGGCAACTTCTCTTAATTACTTGGGATACTGAGTGTTCCGCGACCACCCGGTTAATGAACAGTTCAGACTCGAGAATCGTGCCACGCTTGAGGGACAGGGTCGGTACGAGGGTCCAAATTCATAAAGCACACCTCGCTTTCTCAGTTTAGGACCAGTCTATTTAGATTTCAGGGAGCTGTTCCTTTGTGAAACAGCCGCGATGAATTCAAATTCAGACGGGATTTTTCTAATAAAAAAGAAGGGAGTAGGCAATGCAATGAGAGAACTAAGGAAAGCACTAAAACACGGCTAAGTCAATATTGATGGGGCTTTATTAGTTTGCAGCCAGTTTACATACGGGTCTTGACAGCATCAAGCTTAATAATATCAAACACTTATTGGTGGAGGCGGCGGGAATCGAACCCGCGTCCGGAAACCTTCAGCACAAGGCCTCTACATGCTTATTCCGAGTTTTAATTCTCGTCCGATGTGGCCCCCTCGGAAAGGGTCCTCTCAGACCAGCCTGCTAAGCGTTTCGCCGCCTCTCCAACAGGCTCGGAGAATTGGCTATCCCGCTAACCGGCGCCTCGTCCATCCCCGCGGGAAAGGAACGGGGAGACGCTAGCTTACGCAGCTAGAGCGTACTCGTAATTGTCGGCGAGTATATTTATTCCCGGCGGTTTAACGAGTCACCGGAGTGCTCGGCATGCAACCTTGACCTCAACTGTCCCCGTCGAAACCTGGTCGCCCCCTTTCGCAAGGATTTTAATTCTTGTAGAGAGAGACACCGATGAGCAAGCTTTGTTCCAAATCATCGCGTACCCTACCTGTCTCAGCTTTGCGCTGGGGCTGAGCCCAGAACATTCAAGGCTTATCGTTCGCGCTGTTTGAACTTCGCAAGCCTCTCCATCTCTCGACGCTGGTCCTTTTTCTTGATAGCCTCCCTTTTGTCAAAGATCTTTTTGCCTTTTGCCAGGGCCAATTCTATTTTTACTCTACCATTCTTCAAGTAGAGTTTCAACGGAACCAGAGAAAAACCCTTTTCGGTAACTTTGCCCAGCAATCGCTTCAATTCGCGTCTGTGAAGCAACAATTTCCGTTCGCGCTCAGGATCGTGGTTTTCCCCGCTGGCCTGGGGATAGGGAGATATGTGAGCACCCAAGAGAAATAGTTCGCCTTGCCGAAACTTTGCATAGGAATCTCCCAAGTTGGCCCTACCTGCCCGAAGAGACTTTACTTCTGATCCGAGCAAAGCAATACCCGCCTCAAACGTGTCTCCAAGTTCAAAATTAAAATAGGCCTTCTTATTTTTGCAAATAATCTTTATATGACCTTCTTGTTTCATCTAAAACACATCAGGAGGGATCAATGAAATAGTCCCCTGGAAATCTTTTCCTTAACCAATTTTCCAGGAGAGCTCGAATGGATTCCGAATCCTGCATGTCAAAGGCCTTACGAGTAAGTTCGGTGCATTCCTCGACAGTGACTAACCTGACAAGCTTCTTAACCAAGGGGATGGCGAGGGCATTCATGGAGAGTTCATCAATACCTAAACCGATGAGAATGGGAACATTGACCGGGTCACCAGCCATTTCCCCACACATGGCCACTTCAATTCCCCTTGCCTGAGCGGCGACGGTAACCTGACGGATGAGTCTCAGGACCGCTGGATGCAATGTATCGTAAAGATAATTGACATGCTCGTTAACTCGGTCGATGGCCATGGCGTACTGAATGAGATCGTTGGTCCCAATGCTGAAGAAATCAACTTCTCTCGCCAGCAGATCTGCTATAGTGACTGCAGACGGGACCTCAACCAGTACTCCTATCTTGATTCGGGAAACATGGGGCAAGTTCTTTGCAGCGAGTTCATCTGACGCCTGCGAGAGTATTTCTTTAGTGGCTGTGAGTTCCTTTATGCACGAGACCATGGGAATCAACAACCGGCATGTTCCGTGCGAGGCAGCCCTCAATATTGCCCTCAACTGTGTCTTGAAAAGGTCCACTCGACTCAGACACAGACGAATTGCCCTGAGACCCAATGCTGGATTGGCCTCGTGAGAAACCCGCAACTGGGCTGAAAGTTTGTCCCCGCCCACGTCAAGCGTCCTAATGGTAACGGGATTGGGTGCGTTGGCCTCTACTATGCGTTTGTAGATGATATATTGCTCTTCTTCGGACGGCAAATCGGATCGACCTAGGAACAAGTATTCAGTCCGAAAAAGCCCCACACCCTCGGCACCATGGTTCACGGCGAGGGATATTTCATCCACGAGTTCTATGTTGGCCGTGATGCGCACGGAGCGATTTCCATCGCTGGTAACGGCCGGTAGCAGGCCGAAGGCCATGAGAGAATCCTGATACTTGTGATACACCTCTTCGCGTTCTCTGTATCTGTAAATAGTTTCAGGATCAGGGTTTATGATCACTACGCCGGTGCTGCCGTCAATGACTATTGTGTCCCCTGTCTGTGCTATCTTGCTTATCTTTTCCAGGCCGGTGATGGCCGGGATCTTCAGGGATCGAGCCATAATGGCTGTGTGGGAAGTCTTGCCGCCCATATCCGTGGCAAACCCAAAAACATTGTCTTTCTTGATCTGGGCCGTATCAGCCGGAGACAGATCATGGGCGATTATGATTGAATTAGGCGGAAGTTGCTGAACTGTGCCCGTGGAATGAATACCCATCAGTATTTTGAGAACACGTTCACCTACGAAATGAATGTCGCGTGCTCGTTCCTTCAGGTATTCATCCTCGATGGTGTCGAACGCGGATGTTACTTTGATCATGATCTGAGCGAGTGCCCATTCTGCGTTCACTAACTCTCGCGCAATAGTGGCTTTCGTACCCTCGAAGAACATCCGGTCATGGAGGAGGAGTATGTGGGTCTCCAATATGTAGGCGTGATCGAATAACGGATGGTCGGTGTCCAGACCATTCCTGATATCTCTAAGCCTTGCCTCAGCGGACCTTATGGCGTCTTCAAAACGTTTTATCTCGGAGGAGACGTCCTCGGGCTTGATGATTCTCTTTGGGCAGATGTCGGTGGTGAGGTGCTCAATTATTACGGCTTGTCCGATTCCAACTCCGCCGGATACCCCGATCCCCTTCAATACAACGTTTTTGCATCGTTCATCGGAATCAGACAAAGAACGCCCTTTCTCGTACTAGCTTTCAGGTGACGATGGTTCTTCTTCTTCTTGAATAAGCCTGTCTATCTCAGACAGCGCTGCTAAGGAGTCAGGGCCTTCTGCCCTTACTAGAATTTCGCTTCCAGGTGTAGCTGCCAGCAGCAGGAGACTGAGAACGCTCCTCGCATCTGCCTCCACTGCGTCTTTTTGCAGCGTCACTTGGCATTGATATTTGTCCATGGCCTTGACCATACTGGTAGCAACGCGGGCGTGGAGACCCATTGGGTTATTTACGACGAGAGTTCGTTCGACTACATTACCATTATCTGACATATCAAATCTGTCCCTGATCAAATAGACGCTAGAAAAAATAACGAACCGAACGCAGCCAAGAACATGACCAGCCCTAATGGAACATGCCGATAGAGCAAAAAGAATCCGGCAACGCCAGCGCTCAAAACAACCCAAACCTCCAAGATCTGAACCACCATGGGTGTACGAGATGATTCTATTGAAAAGACACACCATATTATAACACCGACTATGACCCCTAATCCACAAGCTGTGCCATCTCGCGCCCAAGAAAGTGCACGTTGCAGGATGGGTGACTTAAAAATATTTAGTACGCTGAGTCCCACAGACCACCCTGTTCTGAAACCCCAAGCGCGCAATGCCATATTGGGAATGTTATAGACCAAAATCGCCAGCAGAGGCCCGGCGTACGTAGTCCCGGGTATCAGAGTCGTCAACGCGCCAACTACTGCTGCCAACGGCTTAATTACACCCCAAAAAATATGATCACCCTGTGCGGCTAGCGTGGTCATAATGGCGCGGCGGTACGTTAATATGTCCTCTTTACGGTCTCGCTCCGTCTCAAGAAGCATCGTTAATCCCATCAACAGCGGCCCCATAGACGGATGAGTATTGACGAGTTCCAAATTTCGACTCACTGCGGACCGAAACGCGTCACAATTTGGATAAAGTTTTTTAAGGGCTGGATAAATGGAGAACACAAATCCCACATTCTGCATCTTCTGATAATTCCATGCTGTTTCAAGAAAGAATGACCGCAGAAAGACTCGGAACCCTGTTCCCCTAACGTTTGAAGAGTCAAGACTCGTACGCAACATATAATTCAGGTACCGCGAGGAAAGAGCTTTGTCAATGCCAGCAGAGCTTACCTGAGAGCCGGGATTAACCGTCGCGTGAAGTGATGGGCCTTGTGGTCCGATTATAAGAATTCCTGGCACTACTACTTCGAGACACTAACCTCCGCCGCAGGGGATAGGGAGCCGGCCACGGCATAGCGAGCCTTGGTCTCTTCGTCCATGGCTTGCATCTGAAATTCAATCTCCCGATAAATTGTCTGCCTAAAATCAAAGTAGTGCTCAGCTTCTACGCACGCAGTTATATATCGGTCGAACCTATCGGGAAAATTCCACAAAGCCTTGAAAAAATACTTCCAAAAGGTGTTTCGCGAGGGATAGAGCAATCCTTGCCGGAGCGTTGTGACAACTACTGCACGCAGCTCTTTCATGTAAGGCAATCGAAAAAACTTCTTAATTTTCGGTGGATCCATGACCGAGAAGCACTCATATACCCTTTTGATATATTCCCTCGGTTCGTAGAGCGTTCGATACACATATATGTATTCTTCCACGATCTCGCTGATGGGCCGGGTGGGTACAAAATTGATCAATCCTGTTTGATTGCTTAGATACGTGTAGTCTAACGATATCAAACGCTTTTCTTTCTCCATGCGCTTGCAAAGGTCAGTCCCCGGTCCGACCTGAAGTAAGCTCGTGAACAGTTCTGGAATGTGATTTCGTTGGGCAAATTGGACCAATCTCTTCCCCGCACCAGGCTTTTCGTTGTCAAAACCAATAATCGCTCCAGCAATAATTTGAAATCCTGCTTGAGTAATCTTGCCGCACACCTTGTCCAGATCAGTATTAACATTTTGAAATTTCTTAGCCCCTATGAGGCTTTCTTCGTCGGGGGTCTCTATGCCCAAGAAGACCCTGAAGAAGCCGGCAGCGTACATAAGTTCGAGGAGCTTATCGTCGGAACCCATATTTACAGATGCCTGAGTGTAAAAACCGAAAGGCCTCTTCCTCTCTTCCATCCAAGGGATGAGCCTCTTGAGGAGAATCTTGGCCATGGTGACGTTTCCGACAAAATTGTCGTCCACAAAGAACACCCAGCGTCTCCAACCCAGATCATACAGACATTGGAGTTCGGCCAGAATCTGGTCCGGCGTCTTCGTGCGGACGCGTCTGCCCAGCATCAGGGTGATATCGCAAAATTCGCACTGAAATGGACATCCCCTAGAGAACTGCACCGCCATGTTTGCATAGCTTTTTATATCCAGGAGGTCGAATCTCGGTACGGGACTTTTCTCTAAATCGGCCTTGTCTTGGCTGAAAATGACTTCCCCTGATGCTCCACTGGAAATGGCTGCCAGGAGTTTGTCTATAGTGGTTTCTGCTTCTCCTTTGACGACTATGTCGGCGCCAGCGGCCAAAGCGTCCTCCGGGTAGTGAAATACCCACGGTCCTCCTACTACAACCTTCTTACCCCTTTTCTTGGCCTCCCTGGTTACTTCTAGGATACCCTGGGCTTGTACCACCATGCCAGAAATGAAAACCACGTCACAAGAGTCCCATTGAGCCTCTGAGATGCTCTGAAAAGCCATGTCCACCAGTTCCTGGTGCCACTCGTGCGGCAGCAAAGCAGCAACCGTTATGAGTCCTAAAGGCGGCACGAGGGTTTTTTTACCCGTCATCTTAAGAACGCGATTAAAGGACCAAAAAGTCTGAGGATAATCAGGACTTACTAACAATATTCTCAATGTATCATTCCTTAGAAAAAGTACTTTGGGGATTCCATATATTATCAACTAGAAACACTTTGTGCAATGCCATATTCATGCCATATTCAGGCTAGGCCGCTTGTGTACACGAACGTGCGGCAGTTCGGCCTATTCCATCGACAATAGAGTTTTGCCTGTCCCTGCCTTTATAATCGCGGGCTGTTCACTCCTCGGCTTCCGTGGTATAAGAACCCGGAAAAAGAACAGACAGGTATAACCATGTGGAGAAGGCTCAGTCTCAGGACACGAATCCTAGTGCTGCTCGCTCTCCTGGTCTCCATAACAGTGGGCGGCGGGCTCATGTCTATGGTCAATTCGTATGTCATGGATCGGACATTTTCGTCGGTTATTGAATCGGACCTAGAAGCTATGCAAGCCGCTCAGGAACTTGAGAATACTTTAGTCATGCAGAAGGGCTACGTCACCTATTATTTCCAAGACGGCGACGAAGGGTGGCTCAAACAGTTAGACAAATACAATATAGCCTTTGAAAGCTGGCTCCGCAATGCCCGGCAATGGGCAGTGACCGAGAAAGAACGAACCTTTCTTCGTGATGTAAATGCCCAGTACGCAATCTATTCCGATACACGCGATGAGGTGATCCGCCTCTATAAAGAGGGAAAAAGAGAGGAAGGTTTCCGGCTCCATCAGGATTTGAGAACGCAATTCAACAGCATAGTGACTTATTGCCGCCTTTTCAAAGAAGCCTTTGGCCAAAGTATTTCAGCCGCCAGGCAACATCTCCGCGATCGCGTCGGTCTGAGCAACGCTTTAACCCTTTTCGGGTTGTGCGTAGCAATAATATTCGCCAGTGTTCTTTCTTATATATTGCTGCGGGAGATATTGGGACCTATCCGAGAGCTAGCTTTGGCTGCGTCGAGCAAGAGGGTTGAAATCGAGGGAGACAACGAAGTTAGGCTCCTCAGTCTCCGCTTTCAAAGTCTCATAAAAGACGTAGATCAGACAAAGACGAAACTGGAGCGAAGCCGAGAACACCTCGAGCAAGCCGAAAAATGGGCGCTTGTGGGCAAGTTGGCTGCAGGCGTGGCTCACAGTGTCAGGAACCCCTTGACTTCTGTCAAGATGAGATTGTTTTCCATGGAACGTGATCTCGTCTTGACCAGCAGTCAGAAAGAGGATTTTGAGGTCATTTCCGAAGAGATCCGCCACATAGATACCATTGTAGGAAATTTCCTAGAATTTTCGAGACCTCCGAGACTCAAATTTCAGGCTGTAAATCCCTCAGAAATGGTAGATGCGGCCATAAGACTGCTCAAGCATCGGCTTGAATCATACAACGTGAAGGTAGAAGTTCATCGTCAGAACAGGTTGCCTGAAATACTAGGAGATCCCGATCAACTGAAAGAAGTAATCGTCAACTTGATGGCCAATGCGTGCGAAGGCTTGATCGACGGCGGACTTATTTCCATAACGGAAAAGACGCACTTATTAGAAAATGCGGATTCATGGATAAGGATAGAGGTGGCAGATGACGGCCCCGGCATTCCAAAAGAAATCCAAGATAGAATATTTCAGCCATTTTTTAGTACTAAGGAAGAAGGTACAGGACTGGGACTCAGCATAGCCTCGCGCATTATTGAAGAGCATGGAGGTAGCCTCGAACTGGATTCCACGTCGGGACAAGGGGCCCGATTTGTGATAACTTTGCCGGTCAGAGGGAATAACCATTGGGAAAAATCCTCATAGTTGATGACGACGCCCAACTGAGGCACAGTTTCGCGAAGCTGCTCTCATCGGAAGGACACGCGGTTCTCACAAATGCTACAGGCGAGGGCGGTCTGAAGCTCGTGACCATTGAGCATCCAGACCTCGTGATCATGGATGTTCGGCTGCCAGGGCTGGACGGTCTTCAAACCTTCAAGGCTATTCACGAAAAGGAACCTAAACTTCCCGTCATCATAATGACCGCCTACAGCAGCACAGAAATAGCCATCCAAGCTACCAAGCTGGGCGCCTTTGACTACGTTCTGAAGCCATTTGATATACCGGAAATGCTTAGCACAGTAACCAAGGCCCTTGAAGCTGGACGTGTTATGCGATCTCGCGTCGAGATCGACGCATTGCACGACGTTGATTCCGCCGACGCTATCATCGGGAAAAGCAGACCTATGCAAGAAGTATATAAGGCCATTGGGCGTGTAGCTTCCACTGACGCCACGGTCCTCATTCGAGGCGAATCGGGAACGGGGAAGGAGCTTGTCGCAAGGGCCATCTACCACCACAGCGTAAGAAAAGACAAGCCTTTTCTCGTTATCAACTGTGTGGCAATTCCAGAGACCCTTCTTGAGAGCGAGCTGTTCGGGTACGAAAAAGGAGCGTTTACAGGGGCTTCGCACAGAAAGTTTGGCAGAATCGAGCAAGCCGACGGAGGCACAGTCTTTCTTGACGAGATCGGGGATATGCCTTTCAGCATTCAGGCGAAGATACTCCGGCTTCTTCAGGAGAAGAGCATTGAAAGGCTAGGCGGACACTCACACATCTCCGTTGACGTGCGGATGATTGCCGCCACGAATCGAGACCTGGAAGAGGCTTTGGAAGAAGGTCGCTTTCGCGCCGACCTTTACTACCGTTTAAAAGTAGTCACTATTTGGCTGCCGCCTCTTCGGGAAAGAAAGGGCGACATTCCCATGCTGGCCGAATATTTTCTTAAGAGATGCACCAAGGATATGCGTATAGATAACCCCGGTCTCACCCCTGAAGCCAAAAGAATCTTGGAACAATACCCTTGGCCAGGGAATGTTCGGGAACTCGCCAACACTGTTCAAAAGGCAATTATCTTCAGCAGAGGATCGCCCATTACCGGGGAAGAAATAGCTCTGGCTGTCAGAGGAGAAAAGTCTCCACGACTAAGAGAAGCTCAAGGTGATGATGAACCGCTGCACAAATGTATCCGGGAGCAACTTTCATCGCTGTCAGGGACAAAAAAATTCCACGAGATCGTCGATCGATTTGCCACCATATTGATCACGGAAGCTCTCAATATAACGAATGGAAACAGATCCCAGGCAGCGAAGCTCCTCGGCATGTCCAGACCCACCTTGCTGGCTAAAATAGAAAAGTATGGCATCAAAATAGAAACAGCAGCCAAAGCCGATTAAGAGCATGCTCCAGCCTTCAGAACAATCATCAGGGATACAGCCTTCAGCAGAAGAGCCATTCAATGCCATGTCCCAGGGACTTCGGGATGCCCTCTGGAAAGCCGGCCAAATAAAGGAATGCCCAGAAGGATCTGAAATATGGCAGGCTGGCCACTCGAAGGACAAGATATCTTTCCTCATAGAAGGCTGTGCTCACGTCCTCCTCTGCGAACCGGATGGACCTGCCATTCAAGTGGAAGAGCTGCACCCCGGTGATGTGATTGGTGAAATGGGCCTCTTCACCGATCAGTCAGCCCCTTTCAACTTTCGTGTTCAAGCCAAGAAGAATTGTCGGCTGCTCGAAATCCCCATCAAGGACTTGGAATCTATCCTCAAAGAAAGCCCGGACTGTGCTCTGAGCATCATGAGAAGTCTGGCGCGAAAGGTGATTAGACTCGATAGAACGGTTTACAACAACGTGCGCAAGAAGCGAGCCCTCCAAGCCCTCATAAGCAAGCAAGAGCATTTGTTCCCGGATTATTTTGTCGGTGAAACCGTCCGTCGCCGAACAAGCCACAAGCTCGAAGAACTCGCATCCTATCCCGGACCCATCCTCATAACCGGGGAAACAGGAGTAGGCAAAGAGTTCATGGCCCATGCCATTTTTGGAATGAGTCCGCATTACAAGAGACTTTTTCTGTGCCTGGACATGCTCCGGCCGCTTCCACAAACCTCCGCGGCTGGAGACTACTGCGAGTTGCCACGGGCCGATGAAGATCCTACCGACGAGCAAATGAGACTCTTTTTTGGCTCTGAAGAGGTTCAGGATGACAACGCGAGGATCGAAACGCCCGGCTATTTGGAGCTTACAGAAGACGGTACGCTGCTCGTACGAGGTATAGAACAGCTCACGCCCTCGATGCAGAAAAAACTTATAGAGACTCTTACCACAGGCACCTTTCAGAAGGTGGGTTCGCAGTCGGTCCAAACGTGCAACTTCAGGATCATGGGAACTACCAATCTAGATATTTCTGAAGTGATGGAAGATAAACACCCTCTTCTCAAATGGCTAGCTGACCATTCATTAAACGTGCCACCTCTGAGAAAGCGGCGCAAGGAAATACCTTCCCTGATCGAGCACTATGTCAATCAATACGGCCAAGAATTGCACAAAGAAATCCGAAAAATTCCTAAAGAGACGATTAAAACTCTCCTCAACTACTCATGGCCCGGTAATGATCGCGAGCTAGCGACTACTCTGAAACGCGCCGTACTCCTCGCCGAAGATGGGATCATCAAACCTCAAGACATCTATTTTGATCTTCGTCGTATCGAGGCTGACGGCAAGATTAACCTACTTAGGGTCCTGTCTCTGAAATCGGCTCTGAAGAGCCCTCTGTTCCCCGCCATTTTCCAGAGCATGGCAGCGCCTTTTTTCTTTATTCTCCTCGCGTTGCTATTCCTTGGACCGACAGATCCGACGCAAAACTTAGGGGGGGTGTTCAGTTGGGCTATCGGCTGGCCCACAATGATCTTCGGCGCGTTCTTTTGGGCGCGATTCTGGTGTACCCTCTGTCCCATGGGGACGCTGAGCAACCTAGCCAAGAAGATTGTCTCCCTGAATCTGACGTTCCCTCCCTGGCTGAAACACCGGAGCGATTGGATCATCAGCGCATCTGCCATCTTTATTATCTGGCTGGAAACGGCCACCGACATGAGATCATCTCCCTTCAATACCGGCCTCCTGCTCCTTACCATCGTTTTGCTGGCCGCAGTGGTTTCGATAATCTTCGAGCGACAGTCTTGGTGCCGGTACCTTTGCCCCCTTGGAGGTATGATGGGGGTCTTCGCAAAAGTGTCACCTATTGAACTCAGGGCGGACAGAAATGTTTGCGCCTCCCAGTGTACAACGAATGATTGCTATGTAGGCGCCAACGACCGACCAGGGTGTCCCTTTGGACAAATGGCGCCGACCCTGCGGTCAAACAGATTTTGCAAGCTCTGCGCCAACTGCATCAAGAACTGCCCTCACGATGCTATAAACCTCAACCTTCGAGTGCCGGGTCGAGAAATATGGGAAATGAGACAGGTAGGGTACGTGACAGCGTTTCTCGTGATCAGCCTTTTCGCCGGTCTGCTTAGCGAACTGACCCGACCTACGTTGGTGTTTGACCTGTGGACCGAGCTTTTTCCCGAATCTCATCCGCTGCTCGTCTTCACACTCTTCTTTTTGGGTTGCATGGCAGCAGCGAACTGTCTCGTAGTTATTGCCGCGCAGATTTCCCGACAGGCTTCTCCCGAAACAACCGGTGAAAATTTCGCCCGCTATGGTCTAGCTTTGCTGCCGTTGGTTCTGACTAGTTACATGGCATTTCATTTGTACCATTTCGTGAATCTGGGGGTCTATCTACCGATAATCCTGTGGCAAACATTCCAATTTGAACCCCTCAGGCAACTGGTCATAACTGTACCCCCTTCCTGGATCTTTGTGGGTCAAAGGATTATCATATCAACTGGCCTCATTGGAACCATGGTCATTATGTATCGTTTCGGTAGGGTGCGACACTCAACAGCGCTAAATTCTCTCCAAGAAGCGCTGCCGCACTGTCTGACGGCCATACTGTTCTTCTTCGCGGCCCTGAAAGCCATGCAAGATTTCTTTTCGTGATTTGACTGGGAATGCCCCGAGCCAATAAGTAGAGAACCAGAACCGCTGATAGGCCAATGCAGCGTTGTTGGAGGCGGGAATGCAGGAAGAGGCTCCTTATTTACCCGACGAAAATAAGGAAGTTGAGGAACCACCAGATGATTTTGGTGAAGCGCCGTTGCACCTTCCCATCGATGGAATCCTTGATCTCCACACTTTCTCCCCGAGAGCTGTAGATAACCTAATAGGGGATTATATAGAGGCCTGCCTGGAATCCTCGATCCTTGACATAAGAATCATTCACGGCAAGGGAACAGGCGCCATGCGGGATCGCGTGTACAAACTTCTCTCCCGTCATCCTGCAGTAGAGAGCTTCAAACAGGCCCCCCTGGAGGCAGGAGGGTGGGGCGCTGTATTGGTACGCTTGCGGAAAGAAGTGATCACAGACGGGATGTGTATATGATGATTGCCAAAGTATGTCCTAGTCAGCACATCCTCTTATTGACGGGTTGTACGAAGTGAGAGTGCTGCGCCGGCACAGGGTCCCGAGAATTACTATGCGTCGGTTCCTGTTATTGAGAGCCCAGCGAAGCGATCTCGTGATAAGTCTTGCGAATGACAAAAAATACGGAGGGGCGACAGAAATGAGCCGCCCCTAGACTTTTCGCATCAAAAAGACTTATTGAGGCACGCCCGTATCACTGGATCACCTGCACGGTGTATCCAAATTTATCGCCATTCTCTTGCCTGTATTCAACGCGAACTTTTTCACCGACCGCCGGCCTCCTAAAGGGTACAAATTTTGTCTTCAAGCCCACCTTGACATTGATGACCTCTGCTGTCTCCCCTTCTTCAACGACGCGTAGCGAAAGGCTTTTTGGAGACGAAGCAACCACTTCACCTGAAAGAACTTTTGCCTTTTTATCTTCGGGAGGAGCCGGTGGTTGGGCTTCCTCCCGGGTGGGCTCGGGTGAAGGCGCAGGCGTTTTAACAGCTTGCTTCTTTTCTGGCGCCGGCTTCTTCACTGACGCAGCAGGAGGCTTTGCTGCAGATCTAGGCGGCGCGGATGGAATCCAAGCAGGGTTCGCGACATGAGCCGGCGGTCTTGTAGATATTATCGCCCTGGGGGGTGGACAGCCGTCAGTCGCGATACTTGGTCCCCCGCCCACTGTCCGACACGTGGAACTGCTCGGCGGCGCCGGTGGATAACATTGCTGGGACGGAGGCAACGGCGTGAGACTCACTACCTTGGTGGCTTTCATGTAGCCGTCTTCCAATATGAAATCCACCCCAACTGTTTCGCCGATGCAAGGACGATGATTCGGAATGTATTTTGTGCGCCACCCTACATTGACCTCGGCGCATTGCCCGTTTGTCCTCACCGTCATGCTTCGCCACCCATGGTCGACGACGGTGCCTTTGAAAGTACAAACACGATAGGAATATGCTGGAACCGGTGCAAAACACACTATCACGAGGGAAGCAAGCACTGTCGCAACAACGGCTGCGACACAATATTTCCCAGGCATTTGGGACCTCCTCACTCGGGGGCGTAAGGATTCGCGTGACCTCGGGGCTTGGGGACTTCTCCGAGAATCCTGTAGCTTAAAGTGTTTTATACATAGTAAGTTATATTATAAAAGTCAAGTAAATTCTAAAGAATCATTGTCTGTTGCCATTTTTATGTCATATTCTGTGCAACGTAATGAGGCGTAGGCCGCTGTTGTCTTGAGCACCCCTGTCATGCTATCTAAAATCCGTGAGGTGTCCGACATGGGTATGTTTCGTGACGTCCAGACCGAAGAGCCTACGCTTGTCAAAGAGATGGCAGAGTCTCTGGGAAGCGCTGGGGCAAGGCTGGAGGACCTCCTGGAAAAGGCGCAGGAGGCGCTCGTTGCAGTGCGCCGGTGGGAGGCTTGTTTGAACGCAGCGTCGCCCGATGAAAAGGAATCGTTGGTCCCCGCTTTTCAGGCCACCATCAGGGAATACAATGCACTGGTGGAACGAGCCGAGAATGCCTTGGCGTGGCTGCTGATCCAAAGAGAGGCCTGCGGCTTCAGGAGTCACAAGAATGTACATATATTTTATCCAATCCCGCCTAAAATGAAACTGTACATCCCATGAATCGTCTTCTTCCAGTTTTTGTTAGGTCGCATGCGATGCGGTACACTGTGTTGGGAGCATTGTTGCCGTTGGTATGCCTCATCAATTTGCCGACGCTTTTCAGCGCAGATAGTAGATCGCGCGGGATTTCGATTGAATTTTTCTGGGCCAAAGACTGTCCCCACTGTGAAGTCGTGAAAGATTTAGTCCAATTACTCCAAAGAGACTACAACATAAAAGTACATAGCGTTGATGTTGACGCGGAAAGTGGATACAAGTCATTTATCAGTGTAGGAGAACAATTTCACAAAACGCCTCCCGCCGTTCCGTTGATTGTGGTGGGCAACGATGTGTTGATGGGGGAAGCCGAGATCAAGGCCAACCTCGAAAAGAAAGTTGACTCGCTTGTTCATAGCCGCCAGACCTCCACTCGAAACCCTGGGGCACGGAAGACGCGTTCTGCTTTGCCGCCGCATAAAGAGGCGGCCAAAGAGCCTCAGCAGCCGTTTCGTGATTCGGATGCCCAGTCTGGCAAGATGAGAGTAACCACTGACGAATGATGTGTTTATTACCTTGATGTGGGGTATTTCGAGGCCGTTGTCGGCATTACTCAACACCCGCAGGCTCCTGCGGCGTAATTAACGCGTGGAGCCTTTCCTTAGTCGCAGCTAAGACATGTAAGTAATTGTTGAGCAATGGCAGTGGTCAGCTCAGAATGACGCGGCCGCCACGGTATTGACTATATCATTATATAGAAATATATTATTTCAATAAGCGAGGAACCGCTACCTAAGAAAGGACCATCAGTATGTTTAACATCGACGAAGAATCGCGAAATTACTTCAAAGGAAAGCTCGCCGACGGGCAGGCCCTGAGGGTATTCTTTGGCGGCTATGGTTGAGGCGGCCCAAGCATGGGCTTGGCTCTGGACGAGCCGAGAGACGGCGACGAAACATACACGCTTCAGGACCTTCGCGTCGTCGTTGATCCATTTGCACTCCGCATTATCAAAGACTCTGGTGGTATAGCTATAAAATCCGGGATCTTCGGCCCCGCGGCTGAACTCGAAAACACAGCCACAGGAACATGCGGCTGCTCATAACGAGGTGCGCCATGCCGATCTATGAATTCAAGTGTTCAAACTGCGGCCACGAATTTGAGCGGCTGATATTTGCTTCGGACAAGAACCGGCCGGAATGCCCGGTCTGCGGCTCGGAAGACACGTCAAAAATATTGTCGGTGTTTTCGTGTACAGGAATAGAGGCTCAGGCTCATTCGTCGTGCGGAAAGACGTCGGGAGGCTTTTCCTGAGGCTGATCTTGGTCGTCGGGCACGACCATTCCGTTAGATCTGACACTGGCACGCCAAGAAAAGCGCAGGGTGCTAACACTCCTGCGCTCAGTAGGGCGTCTAAGCGGTTAACGTCTGCTCTTCAGACACCTCTAACCTGTTTTTGCAGACCATTCATAACTGGCGGCGGTCGTTTTTTACGCCGCCGCTACCCGTGACGTTCCCGATGACGGTAAAAGTGTTCGGTGGAGCTGCATTGCTAAGATTGCTTTGGCTTGTCTCCCGTGGGGTGTGCAGATGTCCTGTAACAAGAGGCAATTTTCACCGTTGGCGTGGGCAGCAATCCCTTTTGTCGCGTCTCGAAACAGGTTTCCCCATCAAGACTTAGCAGATGATCCCCTTTCGGGATAACTCCTCCAGATGATCATGAGCAAGTCCAAGCTGGCCCAAGATTTCTCGCGAGTGCTCACCCAGGGCGGGCGCGGGAGTATCTGCCGGCGCAGGGGACTTAGATAGTCGGAGAGGCGAACCGAGGTAGCGGCCGTCCCCATGGGGGTGAATCATCCCAGCGCCGATCACCATATCGCTGTTCGCCGCTTCATCGAGCGTAAGCACTGGTTCACAACACGCATCAACATCTCTCAGAAATTCCACCCACTCGGCTCGAGACCGTGAAGCGAAGACGGCCTGTAGCGCTGCTGTGGCGTCGGGGCCTCCAAATTGCTCCGGAAGGAGATCCTCACGACCTAAGGCATGGCAGAAGTTTTCCCAAAACTTGTATTCCAGGGCTCCGAGGGACATGTAGGCACCGTCGGAAGTGCGGTACAACCCGTAACATGGGAATCTTCCGTTCAAGAGCATTCTGGCTGGTAAAGGCTCTTCGAGTCCCTGATCTATTCCTGCAAAGACCATGGTAGCCAGCGAGAACGAGCCGTGAAACATCGACGCATCTATGAACTGGCCTTCACCGGTTTTTCCCCTTTGAACCAGGGCGACAAGCAGTCCCACCAGGGCCATCAGGCTCCCCCCAGCCAAGTCAGCCACCTGTATGCCAGGTAGCGCGGGGCTCCCGTCTCTGGTCCCTGTCATTCCTAAGATTCCGGCTAGTGCCAGATAATTGATGTCATGACCGGCGCGCAGTCTGTACGGCCCATATTGGCCATATCCACTTATGGAAACGTAAATCACCCGTGGGTTGACGTGGCACACGTCATCATATCCCAGGCCAAACCGATCCATGGTCCCAGGCCGAAACCCCTCCACCACAACGTCATAAATGTCTAGGAGTTTCAAAAAAATTTCTCGTCCCTCCGGATGCTTGAGGTTCAAGGCTAAGCTCTTCTTGTTCCGATTTACCGCGTTGAAATAAGGGGAATTCTTGCGTCCTGCAAGCATCCGGGCATAATCTCCACCCTCGGGATTTTCCACCTTTACTATTTCCGCACCCATAAGGGCCAATAGCCATGTCATATATGGACCTGGCAAGTTCATGCTCAAATCGAGCACCTTCACGCCTGATAATGCTAAAGACATGTCCTTAACCTAGTTTCAAAAACAATAACTGTATCCACGGGATCCTCTAAAGAGGAGATTTCCTTCCCTGCCGAATATTTAGAGACTGACCGTCGGATACCATGGTCACAGCGCCGTCCCTTCCTGTCCAATATACTTGAATCCCAAAAGAAGCAAGTCGATGAAGGATGTCATCGCTGGGAAGTCCACCCGTTTTTGGGTAGTCAGCAGATATAACAGCTATTTTAGGGGCTACTGCTTTTAAGAAACTGAGAGAAGAGCTATTCTTGCTGCCATGATGTCCTATTTTCAAGACGTCAGCTTTTAGCGGCAGTCCCGATCGCACGAGTTCGTCCTCTCCTTCACGCTCTAGGTCACCCGTGAATAGAAATGAGGTTTGCCCGTAGTCAAGACGCATTACCACAGAGGTATTATTCATTCTCCATTTTTCGTTTGCGCCCTGGGTGACGACCGCTGGAACATTGAGATATCTCAACCGCGCTTCTCCGAACGTCAGCCAACTAGAATCTCTGCTCACACCGGCTATGGGAAGCTTCTTTTCCTGGGCTGCCGTAAAGATCTTCTCGAGATGCAAAGAGTTTGTTTGCACCGGATTCCACAAGATCTTTTCAACTGCAACATAATCAATTATAGAGGCCAGCCCCCCTATGTGGTCTGTATCAGGGTGAGTCATCACAATCGCGTGCAAATTACTTACCCCAGCCCAATATAGAAATGGGACTACAATGCCAGTACCCGCGTCAAAATACTCGGTAGAGACTCCGCCATCTATGAGAATTCCTTTTGAAGAGCCAGGACGCAAGAAAATCGAATCGCCCTTGCCTACGTTTAAGAAATAGACCTCAAGATCGTGTTTGGAATGTACGACGAAGTCTTCTGCGAACACTAGAGATCCAGATAAACACATGACAACGAATAGGACTCTGGATCTCTTTTTCCATACCCTGCCCAGGAGAAAGAGCGCGGATACAGCGCACAGGGTTATCAGCACTAGTTGGATGCGATCGGGTTGAGCCTTTCGAAATACGCTGAATGGAAGACCAGAGAATGTTTCTGCCCCTCTTATCACAAGATATGCACACACGTCCGATGGTATTAGAAAGAAAACGCTGAGCCGAGTGCTGATAAGGCTGAGAGTAGATGCCAGCAACCCAAACCCGAGGGCGCCTGTCATGAGACAGTCAGCGAAAAGGTTTGCCAATAATGTGTATAGAGGAAATGACCGAAAAAAGTACCATGTTGTTGGTAGAGTGGCTAGCACCGCTCCTAGAGACACTAGGACAATGAGGTATGCTTTGCGTCGTGCACTCCTCCAAATCCTTGACGCGGTTTCTTTGACCGACGGCCTGCCAGACCTCGGCTTCAAATTCATGACCGGCGGCGATTTTCCATCAGCAGGTTCAAGAGATCTTTGTGATACTAAGATGATTCCTGCCACAGCGCTGAAGGAGAGCAGGAAACTGGGAGTCAAGATAGACAGCGGATACAAGAACAGCACCAGCACTGCTGCGAACGCGAGGGCATTTGGTGACTGCCATCTCCGCTCGAGAAAAAATGCCCCTCCAATCATAAGACCCATAATGGTCGCCCTGATGGCCGGAACTCTTCCCCCAACTATGACGCAGTAAAAGATCATAGCAGGAATCGATAGAGCGGCTGCTGCCTTCTTGAATGGAATCCAAAGCAATATGCTAGGAAAAATCCGAGAGATCACTGTGGCTAGGCAGGTTGCTAGCAGGGCTACCATTCCGACGTGGATGCCGGAAGCGGACAATGTATGAGCCAGCCCCGAATCAGCAAAACTCTTGTACAGCCGGGGGCCGACTTCCCCTAGGTCCCCAATAACGATAGCCTTCAGGATAGCTCTCACTTTTTGTTTATCGTCTGCACGGATAACATGCGAAGGGGCGGAATCTAGAAACACATTCATCTTGTCTCTGACCACAAAAAGCATTGCACCGGGGGCATACCAAGGGCCATGACTAACTACGGACACCTGAGTCTTGGGCCTCACTGATGCTAGCCAATAAATACCGTTGTTCCTGCAATCGAGTTCCCAATCGAATTCCCCGGGATTACCCCGATTCCTCGGTTTTCTAATCCGACCGCTGAACGCTAGCTGGTCTCCCGCCTTGCACGCGAAATTTTCCTGACGGATTATTAAACGACCATAGCCGGGCAAGGAGGTTCCTTCAGAACCATACCGGCCTTGCTGGAGAAGCACTGTTCGGAAACCAGGACCGGAGGCCAATGTACCCTTTAGTGTGGCTTCGATAAGGGTGTAGTCTGCCGGAGGCTCAACATCGGTTCCTTCTCGCCAGGCCTCCACAGACCCGTACATCCCTATGGAAAACAATAGAACAGCGACACCCCAACAAGTCCAGAAAACGTTAGCCCTCGACAATCCAAATGCGATCGCTATGCATGAAATGACGGCCAAAACAATCGAATACCAAAGCTCAATGTGAGGCATGGTATAAGTACCGACAAGGATTCCCAACCCTAAAAAAGCTGCTGCTACCACCGCTGGAGTTCGACCTAGTATGCGAACGACAGGATTTCTCGGAGGGCTCAGTCCAGGTCTTGAAATAATAACTTGATCATCGCATCTCGGAGTGCTAATCGACATGATAGATGATACAACAACTAAGGTGGTAAAGGGACTGCTTGAAAAATAGCTGGAAACTTCAAAAATAGCTTTCTATATAAATGTTCTGCGCGCAATATTCAATGGGTAGGCATTAAAGACGTCTGGTAGCGATAGAATCGGAAAAGGTTTGAAACGGTTCATGGATTCCTTCGGAGCATACCTGAAGAGTGTTAGAGAAGAAAAAGGGCGAACCCTGGAGGACATCTCCACAAGCACCAAAGTAGCGGTCGCAAACCTCGAGTTTCTTGAAAATGACCGGTACGATCTTTTGCCCCCAAGAGTCTTTGTCAAGGGTTTTATCAGAGCCTATGGTCAGGAATTAGGATTGGACCCAGTAGAGGTCCTCAACAAATTCGATGCGTTTGCCAGCCAAGGTGAGCTATCAGATTACAGCGAGGATGAGTATCCGGTACGCCGTGAGGTAAGCCAGGTTAGATCGTTCATCCACAACCGCTGGTTCAATATAATATTGACAACCGCAGGTTTCATCTCCCTCGTAGTTTTGGTCGCGACGGGCGTCACACGCCTATTTTTCCCGGATGATGTTGAACAATACAGGCATGCCGCGGAGGCCGCGAACCAGGCGGTCTCAACATCCACGGCTGTGAAAACATCTGGTCCATCAGATGAGATGTCTCAGAGAAGCGTCTTTGCAGATCCTCCCAGACGACAGCAGGGCAAGAAGGTTCTCGAGATCAAAGCAATTGCTAAGGCGTGGATAAGAGTGGAGCCTGACACAGGTACGCCAGAAGATTTGGTCATGGCTCCAGGCGATATACAAGTTTTTACCGCCCAGGAAAGCTTCCATATCCTGACAGGAAATGCTGGGGGTATTCGCATTCGATACGATGGTAGAGAATACCCAGTATTAGGGAAAATGAATCAGACGCTTGCGCTTACACTGCCTTAGGATGCGCAGGCTGCTCGTCAAGCTTGAAGAAATCTAACCTTTGATTAAGGATTTTGGGAATGAAACATCCACCAAAGAAACTACTCCTTGTGCTTCCGCTTCGACAGGAAGCCGATTTAATAGCCGTGGCCGAGGCGGAAGGCTGGCAAGATATCGATGAGTTTTTTCACCAGACGCGCACCGCGTTTGAGACGCATTGGCAGAGTAACTACGTTGTGGATCAAGATGAAATTCCATGGAAAGCTACTAAGGAGGAAGTCAACTCACTCGAGAGATTGAAAGGCCGTGTCATAGTATTGAACGGCCCGAAATATATGATTTCGGATGTCCTGACGCTCTACGCCGACAAAGATGGATCGGTTTATGTTGTGGAGGATGATCTAGAAGGATTCTTTAACTGAGTAGCGACATATCCACCGGTGTATGGGGCTAATCGAGACGAACCGGCTGTCGTCAACTCAAAAGGAGTGTCCGTGAGAAACCAAACAGCGAGAAGCAGGCTCTGGATAAGATTAGCTCGACTGAAACGCCGGAGAAAGCTAGCCTACTGCAAAGGCATCCTCTCGCAGCCACCGTGGGGTCCAGCGGAGCACGAGGCATCGAGAAAGGGCGACCTGTCCTAAGGCGTGGCCTTGGACTGAAACATTTGTCCAGCCTGATGGAACAACTTAATGGCTTGCAGGAGAGACGTCTATCATCCTTATTCCTCCTAGCACTTCTCTCCAACAAGAAAAATATCGGGGACCCTGTCAAATGGGCAGCGGTCAGGAACGCGCCGCACTTCAATATTCACAACCATAGTAACGTTCACGAAGCATTACTCGAAACCGTCGATAAGATAGAAAGTCTAGACCGTGATGCCATTTTACTCACAAGACAATATTGGAGTCGGGCTTCAGAAGTCGCGGAAAAATGGTTCGCAGATGGAGTCTTCATCCTGCCCGATGAACTCTACCGCCCTCCAAAGAAGAGGTTAAGCCTTGGGGGCCGTATTCTCCTGGCCGCTGGGAATCCCAATGTCTGGTCAGACTCCAGGCCCGCGATACTGTGCTCTCGTCAACCAAGGACGATCAATCCGAACTCCCCTTTTTTGCAAACTATTACATCTGTCGCGCCTATGGCTATGGCGACCGGCTGCACTATCGTTTCAAGCTATGGAACGGCCGGCTACAATGCAGTGAATTGTATTGCTTATGGGAACTCTATCCTCATCGTGTGTGACGGCCCCCTCCCTCACATCAGAGGTCTCGCAGCGCTGAACAAGTTTTTGAAGGCCTATGACGGCCTAATCGATCCAGGGCGCTCCCTCTTTGTATCTTCCTTCCTGCCAGGCGCGAATATCCCTCATAAAGGCATCATGGTTGAGCGGGACAGACTTGTCTCAGCGTTGGCAACGGAGATCTACGCTGTAAGTGTGAGGCCCGGCGGTAATGTCCACCGTATCGTTAGTGAAGCCATCAAACAGGGTGTGCCCGTGAGCGTCTTTCCGGCCCGGGATTCCAGTGATTCTCGGCAAACGACCAGGAGCTCCGCAGGGTTACAATTTTGCAGAGCACGAAATCACGACGGCCATAGCTGTCATTCGCACGGCGCGATGACGAATCCGGATCCACTGGACATACAAACCAAAGCTCGTGAAAATAAACGGCAGCAGCGCCTTAGTGAGAAAACGCCACCCAGTCGTCTGTACCACTACACTAGGTCATGTCCGGGTCCTTGGCCCGCTCAAAGTCCAGGTCAATATTGGCGTGCGTTGATACAACGCGCCCCGAATGCAGCGCACACCGCATTAGATACCCTTTGCCGCATCCTGGAGGAAAAACTCATCAGAGCCTCGGGTCGTTTCATCAGAGGAAAAGAGCCTGTGGTCTGCTTCAGCGAACTGCCGCCTTCCCGATTGCCGACTCTAGCGCGATGGCGACGCGGCCTAACTAGGTGGTCGGTAGAACCATATGGGATAGGTATAGCAACCGACGCGCTACAAGATCTCGGCGCAAGACCAGTTCAATATGGTATGGAAGACGATTTGCCGGGTGTCCCCGTTGGGCAAAGGCATCTTTTCCAAATCCAAAGGAGTCGGAGTCTTGTGTGGCTGGTGGAGCGCGAGTGGCGCATCAAAGGGAACGTCGGTCTATCCCTCGTCCCTGCTGAAAGTATCGTTGTTGTCGTGGCTGACGAAAGAGAAATGGAGACTATTAAATTACGGTTCGGCTACCGATGCATTGCTGCTGGCAACTGGGATGCTACAATGCCTAAAGAAAAAGAGTCGTGGACGTCGGAAGTCAATAAGGCGTGCATGCCGCTTGGCATGGGGGAAGAGGCTTCGGGACGTCAGCAATAAGATGAGTTCGGCAGTAAACTCATCAAGGATCATGTATGCATTACACCGTGGACATCGTTGAAGCCCTGCTGTGTTTCGTACTGGGCGCGGTTGTTGGTAGCTTCCTCAACGTCGTAATCGTTCGTCTCCCCGAGGGACGGTCTCTCATGTACCCGTCATCTAGATGTCCTGACTGTCAATCAAGTATTAGATTTTTCGACAATGTTCCGGTTATTAGCTTTTTCGTATTGAAAGGGCGCTGCAGGTCATGCGGTAGTCGCATCTCTTTGAGGTACCCGGTTGTAGAGTTTATAACGGCCTTTCTGTCCATGGCGCTCTACCTGCGCTTTGGGCTAACTCCGGCGTATGGAATGTTTTTTGTATTTTCCGCAGCCCTGTGCGCTGTCTTTTGGATCGACTTGGAGCACATGATCATTCCTGATGCCATTACACTTAACGGCGCTGTGATTGGAGTACTGGCGTCAGTAGCCGGACTGATTCCCCCTGTGGACTGGAAATCATCCTTATGTGGGGTGGCATTGGGCATTGGCATCTTGTATGTACCAGCTCTCATCTATCATAAAATAAGAAGGGCAGAGGGACTTGGGGGAGGCGACATCAAACTGCTCGCCATGATTGGGGCTTTTTGCGGTCCAGAAGGAGTCCTGTTTGTCATATTTTTTTCCTCTTTGGCGGGATCAATAACAGGGCTTTTCGGCATGATCTTCCGTGGATCTGCTCCCACAGCTCCGATTCCATTCGGCCCTTTCTTGAGTTCCTCGGCGGTCTTCTACGTTTTTGTGGGACGGAATATAGTGAATTACTTTTATGCCATGGCCAGCTATTTGTGATGTATGACCAATGTGGGGGTACGGCTGCCTGGGGTCGCTTATACTGAATTTCGAAATATCGTCCAAAAGGAAAGACTCGGATACCACCAACGTCATTATCCCTGAACTCTACTAGGTGGATGGAAACGCAGTTGATTATACTCGTTGCCAGAATTAATAACGGGATTGCCATGCTTCGCTGGCAATGCCACGAAACTGGATTTCGTCACCGCCATGAGCCGGAGGGGTCGAGTCAATCTCTGGGTGGTTACCCTAATTTGAAGAACATGTGAGATATCCGACAGTATTTTGGAAAACCACTCCATGGTGTTGCACTGTCAACCTCATAAATTCTTAGTATGGCCCTAACAATTCCCTAACATTCGGCGTGCAACGTTGGTTCGAATCCGGAGGGGGATATTCAATTCGCAACAAAATGCTAGTTAGGAGGTGACGCGTGAGACAACGTCTGCTTCTCACAACACTAGTTGGCGCGATAACGTTACTTGTGTGTGCGCCCGGTTTGGCGGTCGATGTAGATCCTCAGTTGCCAAGCTATAAGACGGTAAGCGGCATTTCGGGGAACCTGAAATCAGTCGGATCTGACACTCTCAACAACCTTATGACATACTGGTCAGAAGGTTTTCGAAGCAAGTATCCCGGTGTGAGGAGCGCCATAGAGGGAAAAGGCTCCTCAACGGCTCCACCCGCCCTAATTGAAGGCACGGCGCAGTTCGGACCGATGTCTAGGGAAATGAAGGCGAAGGAGATAGAGGCCTTTGAAAAGAAGTTCGGCTACAAACCATCAGTGATAAGAGTGGCGGTGGATGCGTTGGCAGTGTACGTGAACAAGGACAACCCCATCAAATGTTTAACCCTCAAACAGGTTGATGGAATTTTCTCCAAGACGTTGAAGAGCGGGGCAAGAGATATTAGGAAATGGGGTGAAGCAGGTCTCAAGGGCGAATGGGCTGATAAACCCATATCGCTCTACGGTCGTAACTCAGCTTCGGGAACGTACGGCTATTTCAAGGAAGTAGCCCTGTTCCACGGAGATTATAAGGACGCTGTCAAGGAGCAGCCCGGATCATCCTCTGTTGTTCAAGGAGTCGCGTCCGACAAATACGCCATTGGTTATTCGGGTGTTGGCTATAAGACGGCTGACGTGAGAGCTACGCCTCTCGCCTCCCAAGAAGGCGCTCAATGTTACCATGCTGACGCACAGAACGCCTACGCCGGAGACTATCCTCTTGCTCGTTTTCTGTATATTTATCTTAACAAGAAACCAAACCAACCCCTCGATCCGCTCATGACACAGTTTATCAAATTTGTGTCGTCCAAGGAAGGACAACAGATCGTAGTTAAGGACGGTCTCTATCCCATTTCAAAGGCCTTGGCCGATGAAGACTTGCAAAAGCTCGGGATAAAATAGGAAAATAACTCAGGGGGCAGCAAAAGCCTATATTACGATGCACTAACCCAGGAGTCTTATGGGCACACCACCCCGTAAGACTTCTACATCAAATGCAATTATCCCTCCTGGAGATAATGATACTCGTAATGTTGGATTACACCCGGGACTCAAAATAATGAAAGAGAGCCTAGGATCGAAAAAAACCAGACGCTGGGTTCACTTCGCTGATCAACTGGCTGACAAATTAATAACCTTTGGGGGCGTGTTTGTCATTGGGGCCGTTTTACTGATGATGGTTTTTCTCGTCTATGTTGTCATTCCTCTCTTCCAAGGTGGCCGTGTAGAGGACCATGCATCATATTCATTGGAGACAAATTTATCTGCCATTCAACATCTTTTCACGGATGACCACAACACCATCGCTGTTGCTCTGAATGCTGACGGCGGCATTTATGCGTGGCATCTTAGCACCGGGAAAAAGCTCTCGACGTCAGCCATTGATTTCAAGGACAAGCAAGTCACAGCCTTTGCCAAAGCGCCAGACGGCTTGCACATAGTTGCCGGTCTCTCCAGTGGTGAAGTCCGCTTTGGCACTGTGTCTTTCCCCACTGAAATAGTGGCGGAGAATGAACTCCCGACTAACGGTGTAAGCCTTAACGATCGGGACTGTACTGATGGTCATTATGTTTATTCCCGCATTCCAGGAAGGCAGATTCGCAAAATACAGGTGGCAGTTGATCTAGATGAAGAACTGCTGGTATCCGAAACTGAAAGTCCTATCGTTGCCATGGACTACCGATTTCTCGATACAGGTGAGAGACCGGTGAAAACAGTGGCAATCGTTGACAATAACCACGCTGCTGTTGTGCTAAAGGTCACATCAAAACTCAATCTATACACTCGTAAAATTAAGACCAACATAGCCAAAGTAGTACTCCCCGTGATCCCCAAAGACACTAGTATTCGCTATGTGATTGTAAATGAAGGCGGTGATAGCGTCATCCTAGGGGAAGACACTGGTAGGCTGTTTCGCTACTCTTTGAACGATCCCTCTTCTCCTGTCTTAGCCGAGACCCTGAACATTACGGATAACAAGGCTCGAATCACTTGCATGGGCTATCTGCTAGGAGACAAGTCCCTCGTGGTCGGCTCATCAGATGGGTCCGTAATCATATACTATCTATTGCCTCAGAATGACTCAACGCATCCCACACTGGACGGAAAGACCCTCAAAGCTGTTAAGGTGATGGAACCCCATGAAGTAAGCGTCACAGCATTCGAACCGAGCAAGCAGACTCGTGCTTTTGTTACCGCGGACGCTAATGGCACGATAAAACTAAGGCATGGCACAAGCGAGAAAACGCTACTTCAATTAAACGTGAGTAAAAGAAACACTGACCGGCAGTCGCTGGCGCTTTCTACTCGACTAGACGGGCTCCTTTCAGTTGAAACTGACGGCTCATCCAACTTCTGGGGACTCAGCGTTCCTCACCCAGAAACCTCTCTGAAGACTCTTTTTGGAAAGGTGTGGTATGAAGGATATCCCGAACCTTCGTACACGTGGCAATCCACGGGTGGCACAGACGCGTTTGAGCCCAAGCTTTCCCTTGTGCCGCTGATCTTCGGGACCATGAAAGCCACGTTTTACTCACTAATTTTTGCTATACCTCTTGCTTTGTTTGGAGCTGTTTACACGTCAGAATTCCTGTCCCCTCAGACGAGGGGGAAGATCAAGCCCGTGATGGAAGTCATGGCTTCTCTTCCGTCCGTGGTATTGGGTTTTGTGGCGGCGCTAGTATTGGCCCCTGTCGTTGAAAATTGGATTACGGCAGTTTTATTAGCATTTGTTATTATGCCTAGTTGTCTTATCCTAGGGGGATACTTGTGGCAGTTACTTCCTCCACACGTAGCTTTAGCCCTAGAAGGCCGGCCCAAGTTTGCTGCCATCTTCTTGACGGTTGGCATTGGGTTGTATGCAGCCTACGCATTAGGTCCCATCTTCGAACGAGTGTTGTTTGGAGGAAATTTTAAGGCTTGGCTCAACAAGGATGTTGGGAATGCCACGCCGTTTCTTTTTCTTATCAATCTACCTTTCGTTGCCGCTGTCCTCTCTTGCCTTAGCGCCCGATTCTACGGTCAGATATCTACTAATTATATCAAGAATAAACGAATGCCCTATTCGGCCTTGTTAGATCTGCTGAGATGGTCTCTTATGGCCTTGGCGGCGGTGGCTATCTCTTATATATTGGCTTTTCTCATGAACATCGCGGGACTTGATCCCCGTGGAAGTTTCGTGGGTACTTATGTTCAAAGAAACACTTTAATAATAGGTTTTGCCATGGGATTCGCCGTAGTGCCTATAATTTACACTTTGGCAGAAGATGCTCTGAACGCGGTTCCTCAACACCTCCGCTCGGCAAGCCTCGGGTGCGGAGCTACGCCGTGGCAGACTGCAATGTGGATAGTTATTCCCACCGCAGCCAGCGGGATCTTTTCCGCCACCATGATCGGCATGGGCAGAGCAGTGGGCGAGACAATGATAGTTGTCATGGCCACAGGCAACACGCCAATCATCGATCTGAACATATTTAATGGACTAAGAGCGCTCTCGGCTAATATTGCGGTGGAACTCCCTGAAGCGCCCAAAGATGGGACACTGTATCGCGTCCTATTCCTGACCGGATTGGTGTTGTTTGTTATGACATTTGTTATCAACACGGTCGCTGAAATGGTCAGACTCCGGTTTAGAAAGAAGGCGACTGAACTCTGACGAATGGTTATGCCACTGCCTTAGTTAGACAATACAGCGCTTCTCGAAGCAAGAGGGCATCGCAGCAAGGATTAAAGTGATTGCCCCAAAAATGTGCTATTGAAGACCTTCTCTTCTTGGCAGTCATACAGAATACAAGAAAATATACAAGGGCAATTACCTTATCACGAATGCGTTGCCCTTCGAGGATTCATGCGAAACGCATCATCAAAGGCAGGCGAGGCGCCTCAATACGCCCCAAGACCTCGTACAAGTGACGCGTCCTGGAACCTCAAGGCTCGTGGGGAACCTTTCTTGTGGGGCCTTGGCGGCGCTTTGGTAATCGGGATACTTATGATAGCAGGCTTTACTATTCTGATACTATACAACGGTGTCCTCACATTTTGGCCTCAACCCATCTACAAAGTGTCCCTCAAAGATGGGGCTGTTATTGCGGGAGAACTAACGCGAGTTGAGACCTACAAGCCGGAGCCGGCTGAACTCGCCCGGCTTGACCAAGAAGCTCGCAGCGACATAGCCAGTCGCGGCGGCTTGGTAAACCGCGATCTGTACCGGATCGGTAATTACGATCTGTACAGCGAAGACTATCGCTGGATCAATGATTACGACATCGCCGCCACAGAAGCGCCCCCGGACATGTACTTCTTTGAGCGCCTTGAGTGGGGTCCTTTCCTAGGGGCAATCAAATCCGCGGATCTCAACGGCCGCATAGTGCTGGGAAACGAATTGACATGGGCGACCGTGGCGGAAGCCCAAGAATGGGCCGCAAGTCGGAGGAATCGCATACGCAACATCGAGAGGTACCAAATTGGCGCCATAAACTATCGCCTTGAAGAGGCTCGACTAGAACTAAGAAAAGTAGAAATTTCCCACGGAAAAGACACACCCGAGCATGAAAAAGCTTTCGAGGAATATCAGAAGCAGACTCAGCGATTGCACGCACAATATGAGGAACTCTCGAAGGAAGCTGCAGGGATAAAGGAGCGTGACGAAAAATATACTATTACACTTGCTGATTCACAAGGAAGAGAAAAAAACATCAAGCTCTCGGAGATTGTCAGATTTTATCCAGCCAATGCTCTGACCCTGCAACAGAAAATAGCCATTTATCTGTCTCGATGGTGGGAATTCCTATCCAGTGAGCCTAGGGAAGCAAATACGGAGGGCGGCGTCCTCCCAGCGATTTTTGGGACGTTTTGTATGACTGTTCTCATGTCCCTGGCTGTTGCTCCCTTGGGCATCGTAGCGGCCTTGTACCTGCGAGAGTATGCCAAACAAGGGACGCTGGTATCCCTTGTTCGGATATGTGTGAACAATCTAGCTGGGGTGCCTTCAATCGTTTACGGGGTATTCGGGCTTGGGTTCTTCGCCTACGTCCTAGGCGGAAACATTGACAGGTTGCTTTACCCAGAACGTCTGCCGACGCCGACCTTCGGCACAGGGGGGCTTCTTTGGGCCTCGTTAACGCTGGCTCTTTTGACTGTGCCCGTGGTAATCGTGGCTACAGAAGAAGCGCTGTCGGCAGTCCCAAAATCCATGAGGGAAGGGTCTTTGGCGTGCGGTGCCTCAAGGTGGCAAACTATTCGCTACATCATACTGCCAAGAGCCCTGCCCGGCATCATGACTGGACTCATTCTCGCCATGGCTAGAGGAGCCGGCGAAGTCGCTCCACTTATGCTAGTGGGCGTTGTCAAAATGGCCCCAGCCCTGCCCATAGATCAGTTTTTTCCATACATACATCTAGATCGCAGCTTCATGCACCTTGGTTTCCACATCTACGATATCGGATTTCAGTCCCGGAACTCGGAGGCTGCAAGACCGATGGTCTATGTTACCACCCTTTTGTTAGTAGGGCTGGTCTTCCTCATGAATGCTCTGTCCATCATTATTCGCAACCGACTGAAAAAGAAATTTCAGGCAGGCCATTTCTAGGAGAATCGAGTATGGTCAGCGTAGGTAACAATGGCAATCAGACAGTCTATCATATAAAACAAGGTGCCCAAGGCTCGCTCCTCACCATAAAGAATTTCAGCCTCTGGTACGGCGCCAGTCAAGCGCTCTTTGACGTGACTATGTCAGTCGAGCGCGGGCTCGTCACCGCCCTCATCGGCCCCTCGGGGTGTGGTAAATCAACTCTGCTGCGATGCATTAACAGAATGAACGACCTAATCGATTCAGTACGAGTCTCCGGACAGGTCCTGTACGAAGACAAAGACATTTTCAGTCCTAAACTAGATGTGATTGCGCTCCGAAAGACCATGGGCATGGTATTCCAAAAGCCCAACCCTTTCCCTATGTCCATATTCGATAATGTGGTCTATCCACTCCGAGTGGATGGAGTGAGGGACAAGAAGCTCCTCCAAGAAACTGCCAAAAAAGCATTGCAAGCAGCCGCTCTTTGGGACGAGGTCGAAGATCGACTGGGCGACAACGCCCTCGGACTCTCAGGCGGCCAGCAGCAGAGGCTCTGTATAGCCCGTGCCATTGCCGCCGAACCGGACGTACTGCTTATGGACGAGCCCTGTTCAGCCCTTGATCCGGTGGCTACGGCGAAGATTGAAGACCTCATCGACGATCTCAAGGGTCGTTTCACCATTATAATCGTAACACATAATATGCAGCAGGCGGCCCGAGTGTCGGACAACACCGCTTTCATGTACCTCGGCAGGTTGATCGAATACGGCGAGACGTCTCGGATATTCACGAACCCGAAAGTCGAAAAAACCATGGATTATGTCACCGGCCGCTTTGGATAATGAATCTGGCGAGGCATGTGGGCAAATATTCTACCGACTAAATCGTACCGGATTGAAACCATCGGGGCTAAATGCCGAGGTTTCGAACACCTAAGCTCCAGACGTCATTTCTTAGGCTGTGCCAGTTGCTAGAATTAATTGCTAGATTGCTTCTCTTGGCTCGCAATGACGCAAGCCCGTATCTTGCCATTGCGAGGAGCCTAGGCGACATGGCAATTTCAGGTCAAAAAGCCTACAAGCCGCGGCACTCTCCAATGCCACAATTCTCTTGGCAATTGCTGTGCACCAAGGTTATTCAAATTCCTTCTTTCTGTGGCGATGGATAGCCCCACTAATCATGTAAATAACGTCCTCTGCTATGTTGGTGGTGTGGTCTGCTATCCTCTCCAAATGTCTAGACACCAGAAAAAGTTCGATAAGGGCTTCTGCCTGGTCGGGTCTCTTGCAAATTTCTTTTGCAAATAGGTCCTGCATGGCCTCCTTCATAGTGTCCACATCATCATCCTGAGCGCACACTCGAAAGGCGAGGTTCAAGTCCCTGTTGACCAATGCGTCAAGGCTTTTCTCGAGCATCTCTTGGGCCTGCTGGGCCATTGTGAAGTAGTCGAAAGGAATCTGAATGTCGCGATGCTTGGCCACCAGCTCCACTGTCTGAGCGATGTTCACCGCCAGATCGCCAATCCTTTCCAGGTCGTTATTCATCTTGAGGACAGCCACTATGTACCGAAGATGATCCGCCACAGGCTGATGGAGGGCCAATATCTTCAGGCATTCCTCCTCCAGATCCACCTCCTGCTGATCTATCTCTATGTCGCCGTCGATGACCTGACTTGCCAATTTCGCATCCCTGCACTCAACAGCTTTTATCGCAAGGCGGAACCTTTTCTCAACCAACGCTGCCAGGTCCACCAGCCTCGTGTTGAGCTTATCTATGGCCTTCTGAAGTCTGATTCGCATGTCGTGCCTTTCTTGATCTCAGAAATGAAATCCCACATTACCCATATCGAGGCAATCCCACCGAGGCCCCCAATTGTCTCAAAGTTGTTCCTTCAAGGATCCTAATCTTCTTCAACGTCCTCTCTGAATCTATACCCCACACCTCGAACTGTCTCAATGTAATTCCCCGCTACGCCCAATTTTTTACGTAAACCAACAACTTGTACGTCAACAGACCGATCTGTCACAGGATAATCGTCTCCCCGCACTGCTGATATTATCTGTTCTCTCGAATAGACCCAGCCGGGTCTTCGAGCCATATAGTGTAGGATCTTGAACTCAGAGGCCGTCAACTGTGTTGGTACGCCTTTTACAATGACTTCGTGACGAGACGGATCGATGACGAGGTTCTTGAAAGCGAGGATCCTTTTCTCGCTAGGCGCCTCCTCCTTCATCCTCCGAAGCACAGCTCGAACCCGCGCAAGCAGTACACTTGGACTAAAAGGTTTCATCACATAGTCGTCGGAGCCAAGTTCAAGTCCAGCGACTTGGTCTGACTCGGCCGTCTTGGCCGTTAGCATTACTATGGGAATGTAAGCGGTGCGTGGATTGCTTTTCAGTTCCTTGCACACATCAAATCCATCGATGTCAGGGAGCATAAGATCAAGGAGTATCAAGTCTGGTGGATCCTCTTTTATCTTCCTTAATGCTTCTTCGCCTCTCACAGCAGTTCGTACCCGATACCCTTCACGAGTTAGGTTGTATCCCACCAGGTCCAGTATGTCGTCTTCATCATCTACTAGAAGAATCTTTTCTTTTGGCATGAGGTCACTCCCACCTTTTATAGTGGTGCTAGAAAATAATAATTAGTTTTAATAATTGCATGCATTTCATGTGATTCTCGCCTACGGGGACTTAGAAGTTAATGAGCAATCTTGTCTCCACGGAGAAAAGGCCGTCAATCTCTCTGCCCACGTTCCATGTCGCGTCTGCCTCTCCTACTGCGGTGTTGTTAGGGTTAGCGTTCGCTCCCCCTGCTGGATTTAGTCGATACAGATACACTGTATTGGGATACGCGTAGCTCCACCAGTTGCCAGGTCTCCAGTATGCAAAAGTGGAGGACCAGGTCAAACCTTCCAGAAGTTTCCAGTCAACACCCAGATCAGTTTCCCACCCGATGTCGCGAGCACTGTCCGGTACGGCCTGCCCCTTGAACGTGCCCTGATGAGACAACCTGATGTCCTCGTTGGTCCATACTTGTGCCCGTATGCGATAGTCTCCGCCGAGTCTATATGCGTTGGGCTGGCAAACCCGCTCCCCGCGCCGTGACGACCGATGAATTACGCTGATGGTACGAGTCTGACACCAACTGGATCTCCATAGGGCCTAATCGGTACACGATCTCTCCGAACAGCGCTCTGAAATAGTCTCTGCGGTCGTCCTTGCGTCGTGCAGACCCTTCACCAGTGATCCTAGTCCCTGCCCAGACAGATCGTTCCCGACCAAAACAAGGGCTGAATCCAATCTTGAAGCGCCCATAATGCGTGCTCACAAAGAAAGACGCAGATGCCCGGTTGCAATTGTGCTTCCAAAGGCCCATCCCTATAGCGCTAGTATTGTAGCCTAAGCTAAAATCTAGCATAGGGGTCCTCATGGAGGCCTTGAGCCATTGTACTGTAACAAAAGTGTTGGGTACGTGGATCGCTACAGGCCTATCGTTAATAGACACATACAGGTCGTTTACCCACCCGTAGTCAACGCCCTCTGCATAGGGTCGGCCGTTGGACCATATTCCCAGAGACGTGAGGTTCACCGAAGCTTCAAGGGATATGGCCGGGTTCACCTTAATTTTGGGGAAGATTGTCATCCTGTTGTCGATCAGGGTCATGTCTGCACCGTAGTTGTTCTCGCCTGCGAGAACCCACCTGGGGGATTAAACCCAAACCCATTAGTATTTATTCTGTTGGTTGTGGCCCTTGTCGGGCACACTACCATATGGTTAATACCGAGATTGACTGCGGCATCATCCATCTCTCCGAAAATGTCATTATTGCCAGTGAGTGTCCAATATCGGTACCGCCATTCCCAGTCTCCCTTCATGTTCAATTCCCAGGCAAACACCTGGGTCGCCATGGCGATGATCAAAGGAACGGCCCCTAACAGTTTACCATGTTTCATCTTTTCCTCCTTCTTAAAATCAGAATGCATAAAGTGCCAGCTGGCCGTTTTGGCCAGCGGTGAACCTTCATCCCCATTTAGCCCTCTCAAGCAGTAGGCCCGGGGGAATCGTCTGCTCGAGCATTGTGATTTTTTTTGGGGCAAGTTTGCCGACGCGATGTTAGCTTATTGTTAGAGGAATGTTAGTTTTTCGCACGCCACACAATGGAGGCAAAGAGAAATTATGAGAGAAACATACTTGTCCAAAGAACTCACATCTGAGGCGCACCTCCTTTTGCTTTCCCAAATGGTGTTGTCTATGGTTGCTATGAAGACACCCTTGAGGTAGGCTTAAAGCCTCATGAAACAAATCTCTATAAAAAAGGCAATCGGTCGGAAAAAACATCAAGGGTACCGGCATAGAAAAGACGCTTCTCGAAGTGATGAACAATGCCTTGTCACTCAACCTTCAGTACACCGAGAAACGCTCCGTCTGCTGAGTCAGATAGGCAAGCCGGAATCAACCGGCTTTGTGCCAGACGAGTTCCAGCTTCAATCTCTCGAGGTTCTCTTAAGCCAAGACGTGGTGGTTAGCGCTCCGACAGGATCTGGAAAGACATGGATTGCCCTGGAGGCCGCAAAGCTATACCTTTCAGCCGGAAAAGGCGTCTGGTACGCTGCGCCTCTCAAGGCGCTCTCTAATGCCAAGTATCAAGAGTTTGGAGATGAAATCGGGGCTGAGAACGTCGGGATTCTTACAGGTGACAGAAAAGAAAACCCTGATGCTCCGATGATCGTAGGGACCACAGAGATATTGCGCAACCAGCTCTACGATGCCATGGAAGTCGGCAAAGACTTAGACGTGGATCTGGTTATCCTCGACGAAGCGCATTATCTAGGGGACGTCGATCGTGGCGTTGTGTGGGAGGAGGTTCTGATTTACCTACCAAGCCGCGTCCGGCTTCTCCTCCTATCCGCTACCATATCCAACGCCGAGGAACTTGCTCAATGGCTCGAGCGTATCCGCGATAAACCTTGCGCTGTAGTACATTCAGGTGTCCGACCTGTTCCTCTGAATGTGCTGTGTCAACTACCCAATGGGCAGATAACGCCCTTCTTCAAAGGTCAGCGGTTGTTTCCCCCTGTGGCCTTACTTGCGAAACAACAGAAAGAGTCCCGGAAGATCGCTAGACAGTCCGTCCCAGACTTCAACTCGATCGTAGAATCCTTGCGCAAATTCAACCTGCTGCCGGCCATTATTTTCCTGAAGTCTCGGTCTGACTGTGACGCTGCGGTGGCGCATCTGAACCCGTCGCCGTTACGACCTGGCTCGGACGGTTTTTTAAGGGCCGTTCGACAGCATCTCGAGCGCTATCCAGAACTTGAAAGTCGGTCACAGGTGGATAGGCTCTTGATGTGTCGGGTCGGCTCCCACCACGCCGGCCAACTTCCAGCATGGAAGCTCCTAGTGGAACAAATGATGGTGAAAGGCTTCCTCGATGTCATCTTCTCGACGAGCACGGTCGCAGCCGGGGTCAATTTCCCCGCCCGTACAGTAGTCATACTACAAAGCGACCGTTTCGATGGACGTTCATTTGTTGACATGACTGCTACAGACCTTCACCAAATGTGCGGCAGGGCAGGGCGTCGCGGCATGGACAAAGTAGGCTTTGTCCTCGTTGTGCCAGGACGTTATCTCAACATCGGACTGATGAGACAACTCTTCCTTTCTCCTCCAGAGCCCTTGCAGTCGCAAATAACGATAAATTTCTCAATGGTCTTGAATCTCCTCTTGTCCCACGATACGCAAGGGGTGAAAGAGCTTTTGGGGCTTTCTTTTGCTTCTTTTCACGAGAAACCGAGAAAGAGTCGAGCTGTCAAACTGAAGCTTGTCGAGGAATTCCAGAGGCATCTGTCGTTCCTCCAAGAATTGGGCTATGTAGCAGATTCCTCAGGGGCCCCAACGTTTGACGGACGCTGGGCGGCGCAGTTGAGGCTGGATCATCCGCTGCTCATCGCCGAACTAATCAGGAACGGCGAATTGCGTTACCTCAGTGCGCAAGAGTTGGCAGCTGCTATTGCTCCATTTGTGGTGGACAAAGACAAGGCTGTACACGTGAGTAGATACGTCTGGGACAAAACCAAACCCTTATGGAAAAAGTTTCGAGCAATGGTAATGAGACTAAGACCCTTGATAGAAAGTCTCATGTCTCATGGTTTTTCCGTTCCTGACATCATGTTTTGGCCCGTGGCATCGCTGTTCTTGTGGTGCGAGGGAGTGGAGTGGGATGAATTGACAGCCCATATTAGAGCTGACGAAGGAGACCTAGCGATGATGATCCTGAGAACCGCCGACCATCTCAGACAACTCCTGGCCCTGGCACCCGTGGAACCCGACATTGCCCGCACTGCTCGACACAGCATAGAACTGATAGTGAGGTCGCCTCTTATTTGACAAGGGCTTCATGGTCTCCGGAAGTGTTGGTAGCTGATCCCTCCGACAGGACTGTAACAGCGTTGGCATCGAGCGCGATTGTAACGTTCTGTCCGAGGCACAGGTACTGTCCAAGCCGCGGTGAATTCTTGACTAAATCAAAGTAATCATCACTCAAAAATCGAACCGTCTTAGTCGAGAAATCGGGCCGGAAATTCGTGTCAACCCATGCCGCGCCTTCTCTACGAAACAATTTTCCCCCGATTCTTCGGAAGTCTTCTGATTCAACCAGCGATGGGACCAATGAAGTCTGATAAAGCCAGTAGAGTTGCCCCCATTCGCGGCCGGGGTATCTGCCCGTCCCGGGCTGCTTAAAGCCATATTTCTCGGAAAGAAAACGCAGCGCCTCTGACTCGCCCTGTTGCAAACCCTTCATACGCTCGTTCTCCATCAACTTAGCAGCCTTGCGCATAGCATAGATGAGGGGAATATACGCCTTAATTTGGTCAGGCGCTCCGGAATCGCAGGATCGGGAAATCACATTACCGCGACCGGAAACCCGGGCCTTCACCGTCACATTGAAGGGAGCAGATTTATCTTGTTCGTAAGTTCCAAGAACAAATGTCGCGGATTCTCCCGACATGTCAGGTACCGTCGAAGGTATCGAGTCCACCTGGATCGCATTCTCAAAGTACATGCTTGTGTCCGTCACCGAAGGGTGCGTAATTCCCTCATAAAATTTGTTGATCTCGCCTTCGAATGGACCCACTCCATTCACTTGGATCGTCGAGCCTCTGGTCACTTGCGAGAGTTGCCACAGCAACGCTGTATCCGCACCATTACCCAAACCAATTGAAAAGATTCTTGCTCCATAGCGGTTCGCCTTTTCCACAGCTTCTGTGAACGTTTGCCGATCAACATTTCCAACGGTGGGGCTACCGTCTGTCAAAAGAACGACGTATCGTTGGCGTTTAGATGCCGAAAATTGCTCCAAAGAAACCATGATGCCATTGAACAAGTCGGTGCCCCCGCCGTATTCCAGGGAATTCAAATACCGAACCGCTTCCGTCATATTCTCTTGACTCGCCGGAAGCAGTCCTTTATGCATGGCCCCGATCCTGGTACCTATCGAGACCACGTTGAATCTATCCTCGCCTCCCAGCCGTTGAATCCCCGTCACTACAACTCGTTGAGAAGCCTGCCGCATGACCGGCGAAATACTCCCTGAGACATCCAAGGCAAACACCACGTCTTTAGGACGAGCTTTCAGACGTCTATCCGAGAAAGGATTAAGCAAAATGGCCATGAAAAACCCATCCCCCTCAGTCGTCCTCTTACAAAATATCCGGGCATCAAAGGCTGTGCCTCTCAGCGTGGCAAAAACCACTAAATCCTGCTTGACAGGCTTGTTTAGGGACCGGAAGGAAACCGTGGCCCGATGAGGAGCTTCTCTCAATATGGATACCTCATGGGTAGGTGAGAAGACCGCCCGTACAGGAACTGACATTTTGAACCGAACAAGAATTTCAAAACCAGCCACCGGCCCTAATGAAAAGCGCTCTCCCCATTGAGGAACGGATACCTCGAGTAAATCGTCCGAGACCTTTTTCCGTACAAGAAGGCGTACCTGGATGGACTTTTCCTTCTTCGGTGCCAAGCGAAGATGACGCACTACGAACACACCTTTGCCCGCCAATTCCAACAAGGACGGTTCCTCCATCTCACGGGTAAGTTGAAATAGCAGGTCAAGAGACTGGTCTGGAGACAACATCTCCGGGGCCGATGCCGCGCCATTGATGGTAACCGACGCCTGCTGTGGGGCAAACTCCGCCTCATAAGGCAGCATAAAAACACCTTCTAACATCTGGTCGTTGTTGTTCAAGAAGGTTTGATCAATTACGTATTCAAGCTCTGTATCTGAAACCACAACCCGAGTCTTTGAACTCACAACAATCGCGCGTTCCAATGGCACAGGATGGCCGTCCTCATAGCAAGGCAGAAAATGAAAAATACCGCCCGCCAGGCTAGACGAAGGCACGAGAAGAAAAACCAGCGCTACTATAACTGCGGCAGCATGCACGTGATGGTAAGATTGAAGTGGAAAACCCTGTCGTAAGTGAGGATAGAAAAAAATCATGAACCTTGAACTCGCCGTTTTTCACAATCCAAAGTATCCAACTGATCTCTTTATATGCCGATATGCCTGAAGCATAGATGGACCGCATCCATATCTGTCCTATAGCTAGCCACGGAAGATATGACGTCAAGACCAGTTGAGTAATGTCGGCCTGCACTGAGGAAGATGCAAGGTCAAGGTATAACATGAAAACCCTATCAACAGAAATCTTGAAACTTGAAGGAGGCAAACCCGTTTAAGGTGGAAAAGAATTCTTGCATTCATTCTAAGGTTGACTAACATACATAGACTAAAGGCGAGCAAAGTAAATATGACCTCAGGAGGAACTTCATGGCCGGCCTAAAATTCCTCAATCCGGTTCTAAAATCAATTCTTTGCGGAATAGGAATCATGGTAATGGGGTATTATATATACGAAGCTGTTCAACAAGGACAGGCCATGGAACGTCTAAATCTGGTACGGGGGGTGGTATTCTTAGGATTCAGTTATCTGCTCTATCAGAGCGTGAGAGAGGTCATGGGGAATTCGAGGCGCGGATAGCCGTAGGAAGAGGGCCGCTCCAGGTTTATCAATGTGATAGTAGGGTTTGCAGGGGTCTATTATCGTAATACTTTATTTTAAAGATAATATTTTCTCCAAGGTGCGTCATTGACGACATAACCCAATTATGGCCACAACAAATATAATGTATGAAAATTACTAGGCTTTAATTTCCTACTCCTCAAATCCATATTGACGAAATCTCGTGCAAGGGCACAATAATAGCCAAAATGGAGGCGCTTGTCGGCCTAACTACGTTGTTACGTCGGCGGGGTTATAACTCCAAGTATATCGCAGTCAAGCAGTTCAGCGCTTACATTCAAGGCTCTATACAGACGTACAAGGTAGCAAAGGACCAAACTAGTGGCCTGACTGACAGTTAGGCTTTGTAAAGTTAATCCCACGATTTCAGTGCTGACGCGTTAATAGTTACTGTTAAGTGTACTTAGAAAGGAGGTCCGTTATGGAAGTAACGCGGCGCGAGTTCCTCGTGTTTACCGGTATAGCCGGCGCGGGACTGGCTCTTTCTTCTCTCGGCGTCAATCTTGGGCCGTTGAAGGCCTATGCCGCCGAACAGAAGAAGATCGACAAGGTTAAGACTGCCAAGCAGTCCACTACCATCTGTCCGTATTGCGCGGTTGGCTGCGGTCTTATATGCAGCACGGACACGAAGGAAAAAAAGATTATCAACATCGAAGGAGACCCAGATCATCCGATCAATGAAGGGGCCCTATGCGCCAAAGGTGCAGCCCTCTTCCAAACCACAGCGAACAACTCGAACAGGCTTAAGAAAGTCCTGTATCGAGCCCCTGGCAGCGATAAGTGGCAGGAAAAGTCCTGGGATTGGGCGCTCAACGAGATCGCCAAGAGAGTCAAGGCGACCAGAGACGCCAACTTTATCGAGAAAAATGCTAAGGGCGATGTGGTCAACAGAGTCGAGGCAATTGCACACGTGGGAAGTGCGGCTTTGGACAACGAAGAATTGTGGCCGCTTCAGGCTATGATGCGAGCCCTTGGACTCGTTTACATCGAACACCAGGCTCGTATATGACACAGCGCGACTGTAGCGGCTCTGGCAGAGTCGTTCGGACGCGGCGCAATGACCAACCACTGGATCGATCTCAAAAACAGCGACTGCATACTCGTCATGGGCAGCAACGCGGCCGCAAATCACCCCATCTCCATGAAATGGGTCCAACGGGCAAGGGATAAGGGGGGCATACTCATCTCGGTTGACCCGAGGTTTACCCAGACTGCGGCTCGGGCTGATATTTACGCGCCGCTGCGGTCAGGCACTGATATTGCCTTCCTGGGGGGCATGATCAAGTACATCCTCGACAACAACAAGTATTTCAAAGACTATGTCGTAAATTACACTAATGCGACGTTCCTCCTGGGTGACAAGTTCAAATTCGAGGACGGCCTGTTTGCAGGTTATGATCCCAAAACCAAAAAATACGATAAGTCTTTGTGGGCGCTTAAGAAGGATGAAAAAGGGGTTCCCGAAAGGGATATGACAATGGAGAACCCCCGTTGCGTGCTCCAGCTACTGAAACAACACTATTCTAGATACACCCTCGAAAAGGTCTCCGAAATCACTGGCACCCCGAAAGAAGACCTTGTAAAGGTGTACGAGGCATACGCTGCCACCGGTGTGAAGGATAAGGCCGGCACAATAATGTATGCCATGGGATGGACACAGCATACCGTAGGGGTCCAAAACATCCGGGCTATGTGCCTCGTTCAGCTCTTGCTGGGCAACATGGGGATTGCCGGCGGCGGCGTCAACGCCCTGCGCGGTGAATCCAACGTCCAAGGATCCACGGATCAGGCCCTCCTGTTCCATATCCTTCCAGGATATCTCCGCACGCCGACGGTAAATCTGGCCAACTTGGAGTCGTACCTTAAGGTGGTAACACCTAAATCTGTAGATCCAAAGTCCGTCAACTGGTGGCAAAATGCCCCGAAGTATGTGGTAAGCCTCCTGAAAAGTTTCTGGGGCGAAAAGGCCACCAAAGAGAACCAGTTCGGATACGGATGGCTGCCAAAGCTGGATATCGGCCAAAACTGCTCGTGGTTGAACCTGTTCGATGCAATGTATGCCGGTAAAATAAAGGGATTCTTTGCATGGGGCCAGAATCCGGCATGCAGCGGTGCCAACGCAAACAAGGTGCGCCAAGCCCTCGGTAAGCTCGACTGGCTTGTCAATGTAAACATCTTCGACAACGAGACAGGCTCTTTCTGGAAGGCCCCAGGGGCAGATCCAAAAAAAATCAAGACTGAGGTCTTTATGCTGCCATGCGCCGCCTCGGTGGAGAAAGAGGGAAGTATTAGCAACAGCGGAAGGTGGGCTCAGTGGCGATATAAAGCCGTCGATGCACCAGGGCAGGCCAAACCTGACGGCGACATCGTAGTCGAGCTTATGAACAAGATAAGGGATCTTTACAAGAAAGGAGGAAAATTCCCCGAGCCCATCTTGAGTCTCAAATGGGACTACGTCGATCAGAAAGGCCATTTCGACGCCCATAAGGTTGCCAAGGAGGTCAACGGCTATTTCCTCAAAGACGTCAAAATAGGAGACAAAGAATATAAGAAGGGCGAACTAGTCCCCGCCTTCCCGCTGCTCCAGGCTGATGGAAGCACGTCCTGCGGGAACTGGATATACTGTCAAAGCTACAACCAACAAGGCAACAACATGGCCCGACGCAAAAAGGACGATCCCACCGGTCTCGGTCTTTACTCGCAATGGGCGTGGGCTTGGCCAGTCAATAGGAGGATCATCTACAATAGGGCGGCTGTTGATCTTGACGGAAACCCGTGGAATCCCGCGCGGCCTCTTCTCAAATGGGCTGAGGGCAAGTGGGTAGGTGATGTCCCAGACGGTCCTGCACCGCCAATGAGCGACCCGAAGGCAGGAAAATACCCGTTCATCATGAAGCCCGATGGCGTGGCCTCCATCTTTGGGCCCGGCCTAGCCGACGGTCCATTCCCCGAGCACTATGAACCTCTGGAGTGCCCGGTTCCTAAGAACATTATGTCAGGTCAGTTTGTCAATCCAACCATCAAGATATTCACTGGGGAAATGGATAAGCATCTCACTTGTGATCCTCGCTTTCCCTTTGTCGGGACCACCTATCGCGTCACCGAACATTGGCAGACAGGCATCATGACGCGCTGGCAGTCATGGCTCATCGAAGCTCACCCGCAGATGTTCGTAGAGATCAGCGAAGAGCTGGCCCAACTGCGGGGAATCAAAAATGGAGAGAAGGTGAAGGTTTCCTCCGCCCGCGGCGAGGTCGAGTGCGTGGCCATTGTGACGACCAGATTCCGTCCTTTCAAAATGGGAGAGCTCACAGTTCATCAGGTGGGTATGCCCTGGTGCTTCGGCTGGATGGTTCCAAAGGACGGCGGCGAATCTGCAAACTTGCTCACCCCGAACGTGGGTGACCCCAACACCATGATCCCCGAATCCAAGGCCTTCATGGTCAACATAACAAAGGCATAGGAGGTGTGATATGTCTGAAGGATATTCAATTCTCGTTGACACCTCCAAGTGCACGGCATGCCGTGGGTGTCAAATCGCCTGTAAGCAATGGAACGGGTTGCCCGGAACGGCTACAAAGAACGTAGGCAGCTTCGAAAACCCACAGGACCTTTCGTACCAGACGTACAAAATCGTCCGGTTTTCAGACGGTAAAAACGGCGACGGCAAGGCCTATTGGAACTTTTTCTCGGAGCAATGTCGTCACTGTCTGTCACCGGGCTGCATGGCAGCCGCTGAGAACGACGAGATCGTGCAGGACGAGAAAACGGGGGCTGTACTTTACACGCCTGCCACCAAGAAGCTTGACTTTAAGGCAACACTAGAAGGGTGTCCCTACAACATTCCTAGACAGGACCCAAAGACTAAACAGATGTTCAAGTGCACCCTGTGCTTCGAGAGGATCACCAACGGAATGATCCCTGCATGCGTCAAGTCATGCCCAACCGGAGCTATGCAGTTCGGAGAGCGTGACAAAATCCTCGAAATGGCTAAGAAACGGGTCGAAGAACTGAAGAAAAAATTTCCGAAGGCCCAGGCCATCAACCCTGATGATGTTAGAGTCATCTACCTCGTTACAGACGATCCGAAGAAGTATTGGAAGTACGCTGCTGGAAAGTAGCATTATCCCTTACTAGGAAGGCCCCGATTGTCCTGCGACAAGCGGGGCTTTTTTTTGCCTAGGTAACTCTATATACTAAAATCAATTAGTCAGAAGGGAGCGGCAATGAACTACGCAGTAGGCGGTCTAATAGGGGCCGCTGTAGGATTCGGTTTGTTTCTCATAAGTTCATCTGTCGGGTCAGGTTGAGTTCTCTGGTGCAATCCTGTGGCCGCAGTAGCCCTTGGAGCAGCTATCGGCATTGCATTTGCCTTCAGGTGAAGGGTATCAAGAGGAAGGGTATCAAGAGGAAGGGTTAGCTCCAGAAAAAAGTGGTTGTCATATTCTCCGAGAATTGACTATTATTGTAATAAACTAGCAGTGTTCCGTATCCATCGGATTAGATCGTGGTCGCGACTACAATCTAAAAGGCTGTAAAACTACGGAAAAGGCCAAGATGGGGGTGCGCCTTGCGAGTTACTTTCCCAAACTTTCTAGTGCTTAGCTTGTTGACGATCTTGTCTATCATGGTCGTACCGCAATCCCAAGGCGATAATACGCAGGCCGCTGTCCAGCTCATGAAGCAAGGGCAGGCCCTCTTGCATCAAGCCCGTTACCCAGAAGCTCTGGCTACATTCAGGAAAATGTCATCCTCGTGCGGCGCCAACGAAGAATGTCAAGCTTTTGCATTATTCTGGATAGCACGATCTTACCTAGAATTGTCTCGTTTTAATGAAGCCGAACCTTTAGTCGATCAGGCAAGAGAAAAATTCAGGACTATTAGGAAGCCCTTCGAAGAGGGTGTAGCCCTAGCCCTAAAGGCACGGGTATGTCAAGGGAAAAATGACTATCCGGGGGCATTGGATTTCTATAACCAGGCTGAGGCGGCCGTAAGACGACACGGCGGATCCAACAACTCAGAACTCTTAAATATATTGGC
>Ga0172369_10000771_pt1 | contig 47422 bp, 28 predicted proteins | sample LakKiv25m_FD_114539 | JGI IMG/M metagenome (GOLD analysis project Ga0172369, IMG submission 114539) | Freshwater microbial communities from Kabuno Bay, South-Kivu, Congo - kab_022012_11.25m | ecosystem: Environmental > Aquatic > Freshwater > Lake | place: Democratic Republic of the Congo...
ATTAAGTTGATCATACAGCAATTGTTCTTCGGGAGCTGGTTCAGGAATGGGGAAAGAAACAGCTCTCTTTAAGATCAAGTCAGCATATGAATCCGGCATATTTTTTGTCCATTCTGCCTTCGGTGAGTCTGTCAGCACATGTGCCTGATGTTCAATCCCTTTTGTGGATTCAAAGCTAAATGTATATTTCATAATCGCTGCGCTGCCAAGATCACCGCTACCCCCACCCCCTTTACCAGTACTCTCGATACTCATCAACCGTGCTGTGGTCAGCACACCAAGCGCCAGCAAGTTAAGCTGTCGGCTACCTCGCACCAGACGAGTAAAAATGAAAACCGGACCGCCACTGAGTAGAAGAAGAACAAGCATAATCGATAGAGTGTTTTTAGGTGAGGAAGCATCAGGAAGCAGCACTATCCACAAAGCCCCCAGCATCACGCCAGTCCAGAACCAGCCGAATTGCGCTATGCCACCGAATAACAAACGAACCCGGAGGCTAAATGGTATCCTGCGTGACGTTGCGGAAACCGTTTTCATTCCCTTAACTCTCTCGGCGCATATCCGAAGTGCCGGCGGAAGACCTTGGAAAAGTAGTTGCTATTCTCATACCCCACCGCCCGCGCCACCTCGGAGACATTCTTCGCCCCCGCCTGCAGCAACTCCCGCGCCTTCTCCATGCGGACGGTGGTCAGGTAAGCGAACAGCGAGAACTCGTTCTCTTCGCTGAAGACATGGGAGAGGTAGAAGGGGCTGACATCCAGCGCTTTCGCCACGTCCTCCAGCGCGATGGGCTGGGCGTAATTTCGCTCCAGGTAGCGCCGGGCGGAGAGCATCAGCGTCCGCCGTCGGCCGTGAGCGGATTGCTTCTCTTCCACCTGCCTGCCGGCGGCTTCCCGCAGGATGAGCATAAGGATCGTGAACAGCCGCGCTTGCGCCACCAGCAGGTCGGCGGGCGCATCGCTGTGCGTGTCCCGATGCAATCGTTCCACCTGCGCCGCGATCTCCGCCTTGCGGTAGGCCGGCAGGCCGCGCAGGATGTCGTTGGCGACTTGCCGGAAGAATTCTTCCTCCGCCGCCCACTCGAAGGAGACCATGAACACCTGCAAGCCGGCATCCAGGTCGAAATCGTCACGATGCTCGGTCGCCGACGGCACCAGCAGCAGGTCGCCCGGCCCGGCATGGTGCTTCCGACCGTGCAGGTGCAATTCCACCTCGCCGCTGATGACATACAGCAGCTCGCACGTTCCCGAGACATGCTCCCGCTCTGCCCACTGCCAGTCGAACAGCGTCACGCCCATCGAGCGCACGGTCGGAAGCTCGGCGAATTGTGAGCCGGTCAGTTCCACGGGGTTTTCTAATTCCACGGGCGGAGGGAGATTACCTTTACTGTTTCACGTGAGGCTTAGTGGCGAGTGTCCTTATCCACAATAGGTGAGAATATTGAAGTGAGAACCTTCCACTACCCGGACACTCGCCACTCACCACTAGCCACTAAGCCATTGTGACCAGTTCCAGCCACCCGAATTCGAGAAAACGGATATGAAATATTGCGTACCCACCCTTCCCCGTGGTATCGTTTCCTTGCCATGAAAATCCTCGACGCCTACTGCGGAGTCGGCCCCTGGTCGACCCGCGACAAGCTGCTGCCGTACCGGCCGGAGGAGATCCTCGCGCTGATGGATCACTTCGGCATCGAGCAGGCGCTGATCCACGCAAATTCCGCCGTTTCCTGGGGGCAACCCCCTGGCGTGAACGACTTCGTGATCGAGGCCGCCCGTGTGTCCGACCGCTTCATCCCCGCCCTCGCCCTGGCGCCGAACACCCACACGGGCTACCCGACGCCGGACGATTACCTCGCGGTGATGCGCTCGATCAACGCGCGCGCGGCGTGGCTCTTCGTGCAGGGCACCGTGCGCGGGCTGTGGCGCTGGCACGTGGGGGAGCTGCTGGACATGCTGGTCGAGCATCACATCCCGCTCTTCCTGCTGGCCGATCAGTGCCCGCCGGATGCGCTGGATACGTTGATGCACGATGCGCCGGAGCTGAAGGTGGTGCTGTGCGGCGTGGGCTACATGGGCGACTCCTGGCTCTACCCGCTGCTGCAACGGCATCCCGGTTTATTCGTCTGCCTTGGCAACTTTTACGTCCCACCCGGCGATCCGGAACGCTTCGTCAGCCGCTTCGGCGCCGGACGGTTGATTTTCGGCTCCGGCCTGCCGCACTTTTCACCCGGCGGTCTCATTGGGCACGTCAACTATGCCGGCATCTCCGATGAAGACAAGGCGTCGATTCTGGGCGGCAACCTGCAGTGGTTGCTCGAGGAGGTGCAGCTATGAGCGGGACATTGATCGATTACGCGCGGGCAGGTAAACGCCTCGATATCCCGGTCTTCGACGCCCACGCCCACATCGGCAACCTGATCGGCGAAGATCCGCCGGCGTTGAAGGAGCAGGTGGCGCAGATGGACCGCCTGGGCATCGTCGCCGCCGCCGTCAGCTCCGTGCACGCGCTGGTGGGCGACATCGTGAGGGGCAACGATGATGTGGCGGACGCCGCGCGGCAGTTCCCCGGGCGTATTTACGGCTACTGCCACGTGAGCGCCAATTACCCGGAGTATATGCTGCCGGAGCTGGAGCGCTGCTTCCGCAACGACGCCTTCCGGGGCATCAAGCTGTACCAGGTCGGACCGGCATACGATGACCCGGCCTTCGACCCGGTGTGGGCCTTCGCCGAGGAGCGCGGGCTGCCCGTGCTGGCGCACACCTGGGGTGGCAACTTGACCGGCTTCGACCGTGCGGCGGAAAAACACCCGGCCGTGCCCTGTCTCGCCGGACACGCCGGCAGCGGCTTCGGGTATCAGCCCTACATCGATGCGGCGAAGCGTGTGCCGAACTTTTACCTGGACCTGACCTACTCACGCGAGCACACCAATATGATCGAGCACTTCGTGGCTGAACTGGGCGCCGAGCGCGTGGTGTGGGGCAGCGACGCCCCGCTCTTCTCCATGCCGCAGCAGCTCTGCAAGGTGCTCTTCGCCCGCATCTCCGACAAAGACAAGCGAAAGATCCTGTATGAGAACGTCGCCGGCTGGTTCAAGTTGAAGGGGTAAGGCAGATCCCCGCAGATCCCGGTCCCGACGAAATTTTGTGCGTAAAATCAGGATAATTCGGGATTGAAGGGGCATCTATGCAAGTGCTTGCTATATACCCAAAAATCACCGGTTTTAAACCTGTCTGATGTCTGCTCCGGCAGACAAAGGCCGGAGCATTAGGGAGATTGCGGTTCCAGGATATGATTATGTCAAAGCGTTGGCAACCCACCGGCATCAGCGGCGGCGGAGGGATGGAAACCCCCGCCATTTCGCCGCATGACCCCAACCTGCTGCTGCTCAACTGCGATATGAGCGGAGCCTACCGCTCGACCGACGGCGGCGAGACATGGGAGATGATCCACTGGGCACAGCTCACCGGCTGCCCGTTCTGCGCCGCCGTGTTCCACCCGACTGATCCCAACGTGGTCTTTGCCGCCCACTCCTACGCTGCCACGCTGCGGGTGAGCCGCGACCGCGGTGTCACCTGGCAGCCTTGCGGCGACGGCCTGCCGGGCAGCCTGCGCCGTCTGGCCATCGATCCGGTCCATCCGGAAAACATGCTGGCGGCAACCATGGAAGCGATATACCGTTCATCCGACGGCGGCGCGCACTGGGAACGCTGTGAGTGCTTCGCCGGGGAATCGCTGGGCATTGTCTATGATCGCAATTCAGGGCAATGTTTCACTGCCTCCAGAGATGGCGTGTTCCGCTCGGAAGACGGAGCTGCCTGGCAATCCAGCGGCAATGGATTAGACGGACGGCTGCTTGCCGCCTTTGCAGGAGCATCAAATACTGTACAATTCCGCCTTTATTGCTGGATGGTGGACGGCACTCTACTCCGCTCCCTTGATGGCAATTCATGGGAATCCTGCCTGGACTTGCCCGTGCGCAAGGGTTATGAAGGCTGCGCGCGCTGGCTGCTGGTCAGCGACACGAACCCGGAGATCGTCTATGCGATCCGTCCCGATTTCAGCGCGGAAGATACCGTCTGGCACAGTGACGACGCCGGTTCCACCTGGCGGCGGGTGGCCTTCTGCGACAAGACCGATCCACGCTTCAACCTGCCGGATCATTATATTACCGATTACTTCCTCCCCACCTCGCTGTGGGGGTGGACCACCTGCGGGGCGGCGATTGACCCCGCCGATCCCGACCATTTGATGTTCGATCATTATTGCTCGCTGTTCATCACGAAGGATGGCGGGCGAAGCTGGCAATCCGGCGATGTGCATGGCTCTGCCGCCGGCTGGATCAACAACGGCCTGGTCATCACCACCACCTGGCAGTATGACATCGATCCCTTCCGGCACGACCGGCGCTATATCGGCTATACCGACCTGGGGTTGTTCCGCTCGGAGGACGCAGGAGCCACCTGGCTATGGAACCGCGACATCGGCGCCAACGTCTATGAGATCGCTTTCGACCCGGAGGTGCCGGGGCGCCTGTGGGCGGCGCTGTCGCAGGTGCATGATATCCCGAATAACAACATCGTCCTCGGCGGGCACCGGGCGGACGGCTTCGGCTGCGTGGGCTACAGCGAGGATTTCGGCGTCACCTGGCGCGAGCGCAACCTGGACCGGCCGGTGATCGATTATCACTGGCAGGAGTGGGCGGCGGGCGACGATTACGCCGCCCGCCGCGGCCTGCCGGTGGCGCCGGTCATCTCGGTGGTGCTCGATCCAAAGAGCCCGGTCACATCTCGCACGCTCTACGCGTCCGTCTGGCAGCACGGCGTATTCATATCTACCGATGGCGGGCTAACCTGGGCGCCGCTGTCCGACGGGCTGGGTGCGCCGGGGGTGAACCTGCGCGTCTGCCGCCTGCGCCTGCACGAGGATGGCACGCTATTCTGCCTGGTGACCGGCATCCTGCGCGACGGAAAGCTGATCCGCGACGGCGTCGGCCTGTACCGCCTGAACGGTGGGCGCTGGCAGCAGATCACCACCGGCCTGGATATCCGCTGGACCACGGATTTCGACGTGGACCCGCGTGACAGCCGGGTACTCTACCTCGGCATTTGCGACGACCCCGGCCGCGATCTCCAGGAAGGCGGCCTTTACAAAACGACCGACGGCGGGCAAACCTGGACGCGCGTCGCCCGTAAAAGCAGCCTGCACTTCGGCGCCACCATTTGCCCCGGCAAGCCGGATTGGGTGTATATGACGCTGACGTACAACGACGCCGCCAACCCGCCCCTCTGGCTTAGCAAAGACGCCGGCGCAACCTGGCAACCGTTCGAAGATTATCCCTTCTGCAGCGCCCACCGCGTGCACTTCGACCCGGAGGATGAGAGCACTATTTATGTTACCTCATACGGTGGCAGCGTCTGGAAGGGACCGGCGGAACCATGAATTCCTAGCGCCAACAGGAGTTGCACTATGACAGTCGACGATCTGCAATTTCCGGTTCTGGTCTTCGAGGATGACGATTCCTTCGTCATAGATCATGCCAGCTATTTTAAGACATATGATGCGCACGAAATCAACCGTAATCCGCCGTATAGGCACGCGTTGATCATCGACTCTGCCGGGAAGGCCCATTATACCGCCGGTATGCGCGTCGGCACGCCGATTCCTCACCCCTTGCGCGAGCGGTTCTCCCCCATCAGCGTCCCCCTGGTTGAAATCGAGGTATTATTCACCGAAGAACCAGTTGGCTATACCCTCGATGACTTGAAAACACGCGTCATCGCCAGTATTAAGCGCAAGATACATGCATTGGACGATGGCGCGAAAATCGGCAACGGCCTGCTCGCGATCAAGCGGGCGCAGACGGTGCAGGAGCTGATGGTGGTGGCCGATGCCGATACTTTCGAACTACTCGGTGCGGAACCTGCATGGCCTGCGGATATCTCTGGAGAAGGTATCTCTGTCTTTTCACGCCCGATCACGAAGAAAGAGTTGGAAGAGTATCCCCGACCCTATGTGCCGGGGATCGGCACGCTGATCGTACAGATATTTCTGATCGTCTTTCTCGGCTTCGGCTTAGGTTGCGCTCCGTTTGTGATAACCGTGGCCACCGGGGACCAAAGCGATCAGTCATTCAGACTGGCCGGCTTATCATTTTTGATAACCAATATCATCGTCTGGATTATTGGGATAACCTTTGTCAGGCGGGATCGAATTAAACAATATCATCTTCGTGAGGCGGTACAGCCCCCCTCCACCGTCACCGTCTACCGGCTCACCCCTACGGATATTATTAAAGTCAAAACAAATCATTATGCCTTTCAGGACGGATATATTCTTCAACTCGGTGAGGATCGGCTCGCCTTCCTTGCGCTGGACCCCAGAGCGTTTCCGCACGAGCATTTCGACTTGGTCTTCTCTCCTGATGGTCATTTGTTAAAGATACAAGCGCAAGGCAAGAAGGTGGAGCCATCACGGATCATCACTTATAAAGAAGGCCAGGGATTTTTCCCGGATGATCCGATAATCATGCCGGGCAAACTTGACGAAGTGGAAGAATTGTTGAAGATGTAATATAATCAGCTATTACCGCTTCCGGAAGGAGCTGCCATGACCCCACGCCAGCGCATACTGACTGCACTCGAGCACAAGGAGCCCGACCGCCTGCCCATCGACTTCGGCGGCACAGACTGTTCGAGCATCCACGTGATTGCCTACGACAAGCTGCGCAAGCAGGTCGGCATCGAGCCGCGGCCTATCCGGCTGGGGTGCATGATGCAGCAGGTGGCGGAGGTTGACTCCGAAGTGCTGGACTACCTGGGCAGCGACGCACAGGGGCTGTTCTTCTACCCGAAGCAGTGGCGGCAGTGGGAGAGCGGGTACGGCTTTCCGGTGGAAGTCTCATCGCTCTGGCTGCCGGAGAACCAGCCGGACGGCACCACGGTGGTGCGCAATGCGGCCGGCGACGTGCAGTCCCGGCGCACGGCGGGCGGGTATTATTTCGACCCCCAGGCCTTCGCGCTGGCGCATCTCGAAGACGCCTCCGAGATCGCGCAATACGAGTCGATCTTTACTCATTGGGACTGGCCGGCGGTGCTGGATGAATCGGTCGAGGAATATGCCGCGCGGGCGAAGGCGGCCTACCTGGCGACCGACCGCGCGGTGGTGGCGCTGTGGCAGAACCATTACCTGCAGGCCGGCCAAGTGATGCGCGGGTACGAGCAGTTCATGATCGACCTGCTGACCGACGAGGCGATGGTGCGCGGCATCATGGACCGGCTGCACGCCGCCTACATGGCGCGCACCCGACAGTTCCTCGATGCGCTGGGCGACTGGATCGACATCGTCTTCCTCACCGACGACCTGGGCACGCAGCAAGGGCCGCTGGTCGGGCCGGACTACTATCGCCAGTATGTCAAGCCGTATTGGGCGGAGCAGATCGCCCTCATCAAGGCACGCGGGAAGAAGGTGGTCATGCATGCCTGCGGCGCGGTGAGCGACTTCATCCCCGACATGATCGAGATGGGCGTGGACGGCCTCAACCCGGTGCAGATCACCGCCGCCGGCATGGCCCCGGAGCGGCTGAAGCGTGAATTCGGCGCCGACATCGCCTTCTGGGGCGGCGGCGTGAACACCCAGGGCACGCTGGACGTCGGCACCCCGCAGCAGGTTCGCGATGAAGTGCGCCGCAACATCGACACCTTCGCACAGGGCGGCGGCTACGTCTTCACCCAGGTGCACAACATCCAGGCGAACGTGCCGGCGGAGAATATTCTGGCAGCGTATCAGACGGCGAGAGAGTATTGACCCTGGGCGCGCAGGCGTCCCGTGCCTGCCCTTTGAGAGCCGGTAATAGAACTAATGCTTGTTCTTCGTTGATTAGTCTGTAAGTAGGACGAGCACTGTGTGGAAGGTCGGCGACAGCCCCGCCAGGTGAACGTGTCCAGTGGAAAGCTCTCTTCGAAGAGAGCCGCATATTACCTCATAGAGAATGGAGTGAATAAATGAAAATCAAGAAATCATTTTGCTACGAATTACCCTTGCTAAATATGAATGAATTTCCGTATATTAAACGAGGAAAAGGTGCTAATATAGCTATTACAGTAAGCCCTGATGGTATTGTGGATATTCGAGGTAATAGTAAAGGTTTGCTATACTTTGCACAGTATATAATTGCGATGAGCCTTATAGAAAACAATGATGGATTGCATGTTCATCTGAATTCTGAAACGGAAAAGCTTGATAATAACAGTGTTGAAGTTACAATTCATAATAGCGATTTTAGTGGAGTGGATAAGAAAGCCTAATCAGGTTCGTAGGGCACGGAGGCCTCTCCGTGCCCGGGTGACCAAATTTCTGCACGCTACCAAAACCTCAGATTTGTCGGTTTGGTAGCGTGCAGAAATGCGCGAGGGCAGGCATGGAGCGGCCTCCGTGCCCTACCGGTCGTGTTACTTCTTATAAATGATCCCCACCTCGACATCCGTCACCGTCATCGCCTCCCGATAGCTTTTAATGGTGATGAAGTTGATCCCTGTCTGCACGTTCACGGGCGCCACCGCGTGGCGGCGAACCTGGGCGAGGGGGACGGGGGCTTCGTTGGCGTAGGGTTCGGGGAAGATGTAGCGATCGTCCGGCTGCGTGGCGTAGGGCATGAAGGCGTACTGGCGCGAAAGGTCGACGCCGTTGAGCTTGATCGTCCAGTTGCCGTAATCCGCGCAGTCCGAGGAGATGGCCTGCACGTAAATACGCTCAATGGCATCCTTCGCCGCAGCCTTCGCGATATCGTCGCCGATGAAGAGGCGCAGCGTCACCTCCCCTTCGGCGGGCACGGTCACCGGCAAGGCGCCATACGGTTTGTCCGGCGTTTCGGCGTGCTGGCTCACCAAGTAGAGCTTATCCTTGCGATCGAGGGTGCGTATTGTGCCTAGTTCGGCCATCAGGTTGGCATCGTGCACGGTCAGCGCGCCGCCGCCGAACAGCTTCAACTCCTCCGGCGGGTTGTCCAGCCGCATCGTCCAGTGCATCACGTTGTACAGGTAGGTCCCGTCCGCGCCTTGCCGCAGGTAGCTCGACGCCATCGCACGGTAGGTCTGCATGGGCACCTGGCGCGCGGGCCAACCCGGCAGATTGCGGTCGCAGCCGGCATACACCTGCACGCCCGGCACCTTCAGCTTCGTGTCGGCGATGTCGCGGCCGAAATCCACGTTCCACGGCGAGGACAGGCACAGGATATCAAGTAACCCCAGCCGCGCCATCGCCGGGATATCCACCCCCTCCAGCCGCGTGCGGTAGAGCGAATACGGCGTGGTCGCCGCCAGCAGCAACCGCTTCCCTTTCTTCTTGCCGATTTCGTCCAGCATCTCCCGCACCTGCCGCACGAACTCGGTCATCACCGGCGCGCACTCCTCCCGGTTCGGCTCGGGGAAGTAGATGCAGTTGCGGGTGAAGTCCATCTCCACGCCGTCGACGTCGTATTTGTCGGCGTTACGCCGGATGATATCCATGTAGTATTCGCGCACGGCCGATTTGCGATAATCAAATTCGGAGTTTCGGCGTTCGCCCGTCGCCGACGTCAGCGATACGCGGTTGTGCAGGTTGTCGTAATAGAACTGCTCCATCCAATAGTGGAACGGGTGATCCTTGTAATGCGTGTCGTTCATGCGCACGCTGGCGAAGATCTCCAGGCCCTTCTCCTTCGCCCGTTGAACGACCATCTCCCACGGGTCCTTGCCGGCCGCCTTTAGCGTGTCCAGCGAATTCATGCACGGGTCGGTATCCGGATGCTCATACAGCCGCGTCACTTCCGGCGCAATCATGGGCTGCAGCCCTTCATCTACCAGCAGGAATAGCGAATCCACCTGGCTGCCGGGCGCCGCCGGCTCCACCATCTTATCCACCGCGTCGTAGATGTCCTGATCGGTCACCGGCGGGTTGACCTGAAAGATGTTGTAATAATCGTTATTGACGATAATCCGGCGCTTGCGCATGGTGTTTTCTCCCGCTTACTGGATAAGCGTATGGTTCGAGATCGAGTGTAAGAAACCTTCACGGAGGGTATCCCGTCTGAATACACCGCATTTGACATAAAGCAATACCTTCCTCCGACAGGAACTTAAAAAGATCGGTCGAAGATATGTGAGTCAGGTTATTGGTCTATACACTCATACTCTTACCTCATACTCATTTTCCATTGTAATCAGTACGAGCCGGAGTATGCGTATGACATTTCGGTAAAGGAGAAAGGTTCATGGGTAACTGGTTTCTGGGGATCGTCATGCTGGCGGTCCTGTTGACGGCGGGATGGGTCTTCGCCCAACCGGCGCCTCCGCCCGCGCAGCCGGCAATCGTTGTCGCCGAGGGCGAGCAATTCAAGGTTCAGGACAACAAGGGCTGGAAAGTCACCGGTCAGGACGATAGTTTCGCCAGCCATACTTATGGCGGCATGTGGGTGTCGAACGGCGGCCTGCTGGGCGCGCCGGCGGACAGTGTCGACTCGGTCGCGACGACCACCGTCACCATTCCGGAAGGCGGCCTGTACAAGGTGTGGAGCAAATATCAGTCTCCGCCCTATTTCAGCTTCATGCACCGCATCGATGTGATTCAAAACGGCAAGACGGTGCTCTCGCGCGTGTACGGCAAAATCGATGCCACCCGCCAGTATAGCTTCGGCGCCGGCCCCACCACCCAGCTCTTCTGGATCTGGGGCGTTGACCACGATGCGGCGGAAAGCTCCGAGCCCATCGAGCTGCAGCCCGGCCCGGCGGAAATCCGTTTGATCACCGTGCAGAACGCGAAGCCGGCCGGCGATCCGATGGTCGACTTCGTGCTGCTGACAAACGATCTGACGGGGAAATACGCTGCCGGATCCAGCCCCTTCACCGTCGATGCGCTGATGGCCGGGCACCTGTACCTGCGCTATCAGAACACCACCGCGACCCCGGCGCGCCTGACGTTCCGCGTAGGCGGTCACATGCAGCCCGATTACGGCAGCCGCTCGGCGCAGTTCCCGGCGGCGGATGCCGAAGCCGTCGCCCCCGGGCAGTGGAGCCCGTGGTTCAACGTCGCCCCCACCTGCCGCCTGGCCCATGACGAAGGCGCCTGGTTGAGCATCCCGAATGCGGCCACCTTCCCGGTGCAGGTGGCGCGCGATGTCGCGGGCAAGGACATCGTCGGCGACATGACCGTGCAGAATGGCGAAGCCATCGTCATCCCGGTCGACATTACCTGGAACAAAGAGCGCAAGGTGCGTACCAGCCGCGAATGCGCCCAGGAGATCACGAAACTCTGTAAAACCTGGCGCACCGCGAATGGCGGCAAAAAACCGAAGGAAATCCTGTATTATGGTGCGTTCAACGGTCCCATGTGGGTCGCTGAGATGAAGGATGCCCTGGGCTACAACACCGTCTTCGATAAAGACGAGTGGAAGGGCAACCAGTATGAACACAATCCCATCGACGGTTACTTCCAGCATATCTTCGATGCGAACGCCATCAGGACGTTTGCCGACAAGCTGGGGGACAAGCGGGCGAATTTCCGCGTGTTGAGCTTCGGCGACGAAATCAGCGTTCCGGACGTCAATTACAATGACCCGAACCTGCAGCCGCTCTTCACCCAATGGCTGGCGGCACGTCGGGTCACCGCAGCGGACCTGGGGTTCGACCCGGCGCAGGCGAAGCTGGCTGACCAGAAAAATCCTCACGTCGCCTGGTATGCCAAGCAGTTCAGCGACGAGCATGGCATCTCGCAGTTCCGTGCGATGACCCAGGTGGCGAAAGAAGCCCTCGGCCCGCAGGTCGAGACCGGCGCCAACTATTCGCCGCACGGCATGCCGCAGTATTACGGCCCGATCAACCAGTGGATCGACATGTTCAAATACAACGGCATGAGCATGTTCTGGGCGGAAGATTATATCTTCAGCGTGCCGCAGCCGCCGCAGATCATCTCCTGGATGTTCGCCATCATGCACTGCGCCACCAAGTATAACCATCAGCGGATTCACTACTATGTGATGCCGCATGCACCCGGTCAGACGCCGGAAAACCTGCGCCGCAGCATGGTTTACTCCATCGGCGCCGGCGCGCGGGACATCGACAACTTCTGGGTCGCGCCGGCAGAGACGTTTACCGAAAATTCCGTCGGCTGGGGATACCCCGACATGTTCAAGGTGCTGCACGAGTCGATCTACGACTCCGCCGAAGCTGAACCGTATCAGCTCACCGGCCGGCTGCGCGCCAACCGCGTGGCCATCGTGCTCAGTCGTGCCACCGACTACAACGAGCGCAAGGTGCCGGCCGACTGCGAGAAGGATCCCTTCCTGGCGATGTGCCCGAATGCAGCGGGGCAGAAGCCGGCGCAGAATATCTGCCACGTCGATCAGCAGCTCCTTTACATGGCGCTGAAGCATGCGCAGGTCGGCGTCGACCTGATCACCGAGGAGGATATCCTCGACAACCAGCTGCTGAACTACGACACCGTCTACTTCGCCGGCGAGTGGGTAAACCACAACGTCGTGCCGAAGCTGGAGGAGTGGGTGCGCAACGGCGGCACTTTATATGCCACCGCCGGCCTGGGCCACAAGAACGAGTTCAACGAGAACTACAACGGCATGTTGAACCTGCTGGGCCTGCGCGGCTGCACCACCGAGCAGAACCTGTGGCTCGTCTATCCCTACCTGGAGCTGCCGCTGGCGCAGCCGATCGACACCATTACCCTGAATGGCGGCACAATCCCGGCCATCGGCATGAAACAGGCTCTGCAGCCGAACGACGCCCAGGTGATCGGGCAATGGGAAGACGGCCAGGCGGCCGTCACCGTGCGCCAGCTTGGCCGCGGCCGCGCTATTGCGGTGGGCACGCTGGCCGGCACCAGCTTCTACAAAACCGGCCTGCGCGTCACCCCGTGGGCGCGCGGCGGGCGGAAGATGGTCTATAACCCGACCGACTTCGACCCGAAGGCGCAGGAGCTTGCACTGCTGGGGATCGCCGGGAAACGCGACTCCCGCCCGGTCGTCTGCTCCAATACCAACGTCGAAGCGATGGTGATGGACAGCGCGAAGGGCACGCTGGTCACGCTGGTGAACTGGGACAACAAGCCGCTCCCCGGCCTGAAAGTCTCCGTGAAACTGGCCGCCACGCCGCAATTCGTGCGCACGGTGCAGGGGCAGAAGAACCTGCAGGACGTGACATTTGAGGGCAACACCCTCACCTTCACCACGGACCTGGAATGGGCGGATTACATCCTGCTGCCGAAGTAAACGAGTCACGACAGCAAGTGGAAGGGCACGCTCTCACGGAGAGCGTGCCCTTTTTCCTATGTCGGATGACGGGAGAGACCGACTGCCGAAAACTATTCTATCGAAAGGGATTCTAATGTAATAGTCAAAACATTATCATGGTTCCCCGGCGACTGAGCTTGCCGGGGAACCAGTGACGAATCAAAGGAGAAACACGCGCATGGGCAAATGGTGCTTCCTGGCCGTCTCGCTGATGGCTTTTCTGCTCGTAACGGCAGCCAGTGCCACGGTGATCGTAACCGAGGCTGAGCGATTCACATTGAAGGATGCGAAAGGATGGAAAGTCACCCCCCAGGATCAGAGCTATGCCAGTCATACATATGGCGGCATGTGGGCATCCAATGGTGCCGTATTGAGCGCGCCGGTGACCAGTAACGGCTCGGTCGCCCTGCAGACAGTCACCGTTCCGGCGGCAGGACAATATCGAGTGTGGAGTAAATACCAGTCGCCACCGTATTTCAATTACGCACATAAAATCGAGGTGGTGCAGAATGGCAAGACCGTGCTGTCCCGCGTGTATGGGAAAATCGATGCCCCGCGCCTTTATAGCTTCGGCGCCGCCTACGGGTATAAGCCGTTCGCGCAGCTCTGGTGGATCTGGGGGGTCGATCATGACGCCGCCGAAGGGTCGCAGCCGATCCAATTGCAAGCCGGGCCCGCGCAGATTCGCTTGATCACCGTGGCGGGCGACAAACCGGCCAGCGCGCCGATGGTCGACTTCATCGTGCTGACCACCGAAATGGGCGACACCTATACCGGCTTTGCCCCCTACAACACGTCTAGTCCTTTTGCCCGCGACGCCTTTGCCGCCGACAAGCTCTACATGCGCTTCAAAAATACTACCGCTGCACCGGCACAGATGAACTTGCGCGTTTACGGCCATTTCCAGCCCGATTACGGCGGCGCCCAGGGCAATTTCCCGGCGACAGCGGTCGCGCCCGGCGCCTGGAGCCCCTGGTTCAATGTGGCGCCGACGATGAAACTGGTGCATGATGAAGGCGCCTGGTTGACCGTCAAAGATGCCAAAGTGTTCCCGGTGCAGGTGGCGCGCGATGCCAACGGCAAGGACATCGTCGGCGACACTACCGTGCAGAACGGCGAGGCGATCTCGATTCCGGTCGATATCGCCTGGAATAAAATCCGTCGCGTCATCACCAGCCGCGAGCATGCCCAGCAGATCATCAACCTGTGCAAAACCACCTGGCGCACCGCCAACGGTGGGAAAAAGCCCAAGGAAATCCTCTATTTCGGAATCTTCAACGGTCCGCAATGGGTCGGCGATATGAAGGATGCGCTGGGATATAACACCGGTTTCGCCCAGTGGCAGGGAAAACAATACGAGCACAATCCCATCGACGGGTACTACGCGCATGTCTACAATATCAAAGGCATCCAGGACTACGCCGCGACCCTGGATGAAAAGCAAAAAGCCGGTTTGCGCATGTTGAGCTTCGGTGATGAGATCCACGTTCCGGACGTTAATTACAACGATCTCAACTTGCAGCCGCTCTTCACCGACTGGCTGACGGCGAAAAAGCTCACGACGGATGACCTGGGCGTCGATCCGGTACAGGCGAAATTGGCTGACCACGGCAAAAACGCCCGCATCTCCTGGTATGCCAAGCTTTTCAGCGATGAGCAAGGCTTTAAGCAGTTCAAAGAGATGACGGCCACCGCCAAGCAGATCTTCGGCCCGCAGGTGGAAACCGGCGCCAACTACTCGCCGCACATCCCACCGCAGTATTACGGACCGCTCAGCCAGTATATCGACCTGTTCAAAGCGAACGGCATGACGATGTATTGGACGGAAGACTATATTTTCAGCGTACCGCAGCAGCCGCAGATGATCTCCTGGATGTTCGCCATGCAGGACTGCGCCATCAAGTACAACAAGCAGCAGATCCATATGTATATCATGCCGCACGCGCCTGGACAGATTCCGGAGTTTTTCCGCCGCGATCTGGTCTATGCGGTCGGTGCGGGTGCGCGGCACATCGACAACTTCACCGTGGCGCCCGAGGAAATTCATACCGAGAATTACATCAGTTGGCGGTACCCGGAGATGTTTAAGGTGCTGCACGAATCGATCTATGACTCGGCGGAGGCAGAGCCCTATCAGCTCAACAGCACGCCGCGTCCGAACCATGTAGCGATTGTGTTGAGCCGTGCCACCGACTTGAACGAGCGCCAGACGGAGCCTGATTTTTTGAAGGACAAATTCCTGAAGATGTGCGCCAACGCCAAGGACCAGGGCGCCAAGCAGAACATCTGCCACGTCGATCAGCAGATGCTCTACTTCGCGCTCAAGCAGGCGCAACTCGGTGTGGACTTGATTACCGAGGACGATATCCTCGATGGCTACCTGAAGAACTACGATGTGGTCTACTTCGCCGGCGAGTGGGTGGACCATAAAGTCGTGCCGGTGATGGAAGATTGGGTAAAGAATGGCGGCGCGCTCTATGTCACTGCCGGTCTGGGCCACAAAAACGAGTTCAACGAAGACTATACCGGCATGCTGAACCTGCTCGGGCTCAAGGGCGCCACGGTGGAGAAAAACCTCTACCACATTCGCCCCTACCTGGAATTGCCGCTGGCCGATCCGATCGATACCATTACGCTGAACGGCGCGAAGATTCCGGCTATCGGGATGAAGCAGATACTGCAGCCGGCCGACGCGAAGGTCATCGGCACCTGGACGGACGGCGCCCCGGCCGTTACCCAGCGCACCCTCGGCAAGGGTACGATCTTTGCTGTCGGCACATTAGCCGGCACGTCCTTCATGAAATCCGGTCTGCGCGTCACCCCGTTCGCGCGTGGCGGGCGCGAAATGATCTACAACCCGACAGGCTACGCTCCGGCAGCGGTGCAACTGGCACTCCTCGGCGCGAACGCGAAACCACTCAGCCGCGAAGTAGTCTGCACCAACCAGTATGTGGAAGCGCTGGTGCGCGACAGTGACAAGGGCACGCTACTGACCCTGGTCAACTGGGACAACAAGCCGCTCCCCGGCCTGAAAGTGAGCATCAAGTTGCCTGCCGCACCGCAATTCGTGCGCTCGGTGCAGGGACAGAAGAACCTGCCGAACGTGAAATACGCCAACGGCACGCTCACCTTTACCACCGACCTGGAGTGGGCGGATTATATCATCCTGGCAAAATAACCTGGCCCAAGGATAGCAGGACGCCTGTACGGAAAGTCGTGCAGGCGTCCTGCATTTCTCGCCCCATCTGCAGAAGTTACAACGCGAACCACCTTGCGTTTCTCCCCTGCACAGCGTAGCATAACTCCAGGAATATAACGACTTGCAGGATACGCCGTTTGCGCCAGACCGGGAGGTTGCCATGCGCCGCGTCCGTTTACTCTGGTTTTCCCTCTTCATTATCGGCATTGTCGTCGTGGCATCGTTTATCGTGCAACGAGCAGGGGGGTGGCAACTATTCCTCCACCAGACCGACACGCAAAATGCCCCGGCGTCCATCGACGTGCCGCCGGCCATCGACGCCGGCATGATCACCGAGGAAGAGGAAACGCCGATCGCCGCCGCCTCGTTCCGCACGCGCGGGCAGGCGGTGGAGCAGATGGCCGGCTCGCCGATCCTCTGCGAGGCGGAGGAGTTCCACGTCGACAAACCCGGCTGGCGCGCCCGCGCCTGGGGCCATAATTATTATGCCTCCACCTTCGCGAATACTTTCCTCTCACGTAAGGCCTTTTTGAGTGCGCCTGCGCAAGGCGATGAGACGACCGCCACTATCAATGTCAACGTGAAAGAGCCTGGTAAATACCTGGTGCTGGCGCGCTACGAGGCCGCGTACCATTTCGAGACGCAGTTTCGCGTGAAGGTGACTCAAGCTGGACGCACGGTGCTCGACCGCCTGTATGGCGCACGGCAGAACACGAAGATCTGGGCATTCGGCAAAAAGCTGACGACCGAGGTGGCCTGGGACTGGGGCGCGACGGAGAACGTGGTCTGGGAAGGCCATGATGCCTACGCGACGCTCAAGTCGGGCAAGGCGACCATCACCCTCACCGCCGGCAAGCAACCGGAGCCGGCCGCACAGCGTCATGTGGACGTCATTATGCTCACCACGGACGAAGTGGGGGTAAAGGACCGCATCCAGAAGGAAGGCTACCTGCCGCTGGACGGCATGCTCACGCAGGCGGGCGATGTCTTCATGCGGGTGAAAAATACCGGCTCTGCCCCGCTCACGGTGGCGCCGACAGCGATGACGGAGCATTCTCCCTACGGCGTGCACCTGCGTGTCTGGCCGAAAGTCAGCTTCACCGTGGCGCCCGGTCAGACCAGCAACTGGGTGGATGTCGGCGGACTGCTGGATACCATGAACGACGGGCAGTGGGACTTCACCACCGGCGGCGCCAGCACGATGGAGATCGGCGTGAAGGATGCCGGCGGGCGAATCGGTAAAATCAAGGAATTCACCACCACTGACGGCAAGCTGAAGCTGGCGGTGGACGGCGACACCCGCTACATCCGGCGCATCCGCACGCAGGCGGACGCACTGCAACAGTTGCTGGCCTACCTGAACAAACAGCCTAAGCGCGGGAATGCGCCGTCGCGCACCCTCATTTACGCGCTGACCGCCGACCCGGCCTCGTTCAAGTCGCTCTTCGGCATTCGCGACACCACGGAGGCCGCAGGATATGTGGACTGGCGTGGTCAGAACCCGCAGCAGTTGCAGGAATCCTGCACGAAACTTGGCGCCAATGCGAAGAACATCCGCGTGGTGAGCCTGGGCGACGAGATCGACATGCCCGCCCCGCCCGCCAATGACCCCGGTTTCGCCGGTTATCTAAAAACAAACGGCGTGCGCGGCTCCTTTGCCTTCAATACCGACCCGGCGCTGCGGCAGAACAATCCACTGCAGTATTACTGGTCCTGCCGGTATGCCAATTATTACGGCCGACAGCAAATGAAGGCTTTAACCGATGTGCTGCGCAAGAATCTACCCAACGCCGGGATCGGCGCCAACTTCTCGCCGCACCATGATGCGCCAACGCACGCGTACCTGGGCACGGTCTCCCAGTGGGTCACCTGCTTCCGCGAAGATGGCCTGACGCTGCCGTGGAGCGAAGATTACGCCTGGCAATTGCCCATCGGCAGCCAGCAGATGAACGGCATCAACCTGGACCTGTTCCGCGCCGGCCTGCGCGGGAAGCAGCGGCAGGATATCCTCTACTACGTGATGCCGCACGACCCGGGCAACACGCCGGCCATGTGGCGCCGGCTGTTCCACCAGGCCCTCGGCCACGGCATGACCATCATCGACCTGTTCGAGTTCCGCCAGCCGGTCGCCGCCTACACGGAAAATTACGTGGCCGGCGAGGCGACATATGCCATGGTGCTCAAAACCTTCCGTGAGTTGAGTTATTACGAGGATATCGTGCAGGAGGGCCGCGTGCGCCCGGCGGAGGCCGGCCTGTGGTTCAGCGAGACCGGCGATATCTGGGGCGACAACGACGGCTCCTTCGCCGCCGCCAAGCGCGCCCTGTATGTGGCCATCAAAGGCAGGCAGTTGCCGCTGGACTTCATCGTCGAGCAAGACGCCCTCGACGGCACGCTGGGCCAATACAAGGTGCTCTACCTGACCGACAACCATGTCAGTCAGGCAGCCTCGAAGAAGATCGCCGAGTGGGTGAACCGCGGCGGCGTGCTTTTCGCCACCGCCGGCGCCGGCATGTTCGACGAAACGAATCAGCCGAATACCACCTTGCGCAAGCTGATGGGGGTGGAGCAGAGCGCATTGAGTGCCCCCGCCGAGTCGAAGGTCGCCTTCATCAAGCAGGACCTGCCCTTCGCGAAGGCGATCGACGAAGTGGCGCTGAACGGGGCATCGTTCCCGATCTTCGGCACAGTCAGCCAAATCAAGTCATCCGGCACGGTGCTTGGCGCCTTTCAAAACAAGGCGCCCGCGGTGGTGGAGCGCACGGCGGGGAAAGGCCGGACGATCTACTGCGCCTTCCTCCCTGGCTTGAGCTACTTCCAGCCAGCCATCCCGCGCCTGCCCGCCGACCGCGGCGCCACGGCCCATTTCATCCCCACGAAATTCGACCCGGCGGTGGGTAAGCTGGTGAGCTCCACCGCGACCAGCATTACCTTGCCGGTCGATTGCAGCGAGCCGCTGGTGGAAGCGAACGTCATCGAATCGCAACGTGGCACGGCGATCGTGCTGACGAACTGGAGCGCCACCCCGAATATCAAGGGCCTGCGCGTGAAGGTGAACATCCCAATACGGAAGAAAGCGGCGATGGCCAGCGGCCTGCCGGTAAAGACGGAGAAAGACGCTGATGGCAAGCCGGTTTACGTGGTCGATCTCAACGTGGCAGACGTGTTACTGCTACGTTAAGGTCGTAGGGCACGGAAGCCTCTCCGTGCCCGGGTGACCACTTTTTTTTCGTGACCAAAACACTGATCCGGGATTTGGTGGTGTGCAGAAATGCGCGGGGCCGGGCACGGAGAGGCCTCCGTGCCCTACGGATCGGTCCATTCTTCCTATCCTGGAAGGATACACCTCCTTCGGGCAGAACTACCCTCATGACCAATTTTCAAGGAGTTTGCATGTTTCCCGATCTCATCACGCCCAAGTCATATCCCGATAAATTGCAGGATCTCCCCTATGACCCCTTCGGCTTCATGCCGGACGACCTGCCGTCGTACCCCCGTGTATTTGCTAGCCGGGCGGAGATCGAGCGGGCGAAGGAGCGCATCACGCGTGTCGGCTGGGCAAAAGAGGCAATGACGCTGCTGCTGCAGCATTGCGCGGAGGAGACGGAGATCCCCGCGGCGCTGCCGGTGCCGGCGGACGGCAAGCTGACGAATTCGGTGCTGTATTATATCGAGCGGCTGGCGCTGGCCTTCCTGCTCACCGGTGAAGAACGCTACCGCGAGCGCGCCATCGCCAACTGCCGCAAGCTGGCCGTTGCCTACCCGCAGTGGACGATCACCCCCGGTGGTGGGCGGGCGACCAACAGCAGCCTGGGCGAGTCGCACTTCACCCACCACCTGGGTCGGGCGTATGACCTGCTGGCGGCCTGCGGGTTAAGCGAGGAGGACGAGTCCGCCTTCCGCGAGTTGCTCTTCCTGGCCTACGAAGTCAGCGATCTTCCCACCCTACCGAACTGCAGCAATCACAATACCTGGCGATTGTGCGGGCGGCTGGCGGTGTCGGCGGCACTTGGTGACCGCCAGGGGATTCACGACGCGCTCTACGGATTCGAAAAGAACGGCGCCTGGCGATATGGGATCATTCATCAACTGCGACATGACATCTTGCCCGACGGCCTGCACTGGGAGCGCACGCCCGGCTACCATTATTACACGCTGATGGGCTTCACCGAGATCGCCGACATGGCCGCGCACATCGGCATCGACCTCTGGCATGCCGAACTGCCGATGCTGCGCCAGGACGATGGGCATGATATTCATCGGGCTTACGGCCCGCGCGGCACGAAGTCGCTGAAGGTGGCGTACGATGCACCCTTCTACCTTGCCTACGTCAACCGCGACTTGCCGCTGTTGAGCGACTCCGGCGTCGTCAACCTGCGCGCCGTGCCCATCTGGGGGCCGATGTATGAGAAGGCATATGAGGCCTACGAAGACGAAAAATACGCCTGGCTGCTCAACATCATCGAGCGGGAATACACCGAGCGCAAATACCCGGAGCTGCCGATGTCGCTGCAGACGGTGCACGGTGACCTGGACTTCGTGCGCCTGAAGCACGAATCTTATCCGGAAGGCCGTTTCTCGCTGGTGGAAGACCGTCGCTTTGCCCCGCTGGCGCGGCATGAAAAGGGTTGCACCCTCTTCCCCTCCTTCGGCGGCACCGTGCTGCGCAGCGACCCGGCGGATGAGCACGCTCCCGCCGCCTACATGTTCTGGGGCCCGCACAGCGCCGGCCACCAGTCCCCGGCCGCGCTGCACCTGGACGTGCATGCCGGGCAGCCCGTCACCTCCGCTCCGGAAAAGGGCGGCTACGACGACCCGGATTACCTGACCTGGATCCGCACGACAATTGCGCACAACACGGTAACCGTCGATGAGGCGCCGATGTTCCCCTACGACTTCCCTACCGAGTCGATCTGGGAATGCGACCACTGGCGCGACACCGTCTCCGACGGTGAATCGCTGCTCTTCCAACCGGAAGGCGACTTCAGCGCCATGCGCGCCCGTAACGACAATGTCTACCCCGGCGTGCTGCTCGACCGCACGGTGATCGTCACGAAAGGCTACATTATCGACGCCTTCCGCGTCATCAGCAACGACGAGCACCAGTATGATTGGGCGGCCCATTGCGTCGGCGACATACCGTTTCCTGCCGATGCCGAACCGATCAGCCTGGGCGACCGCCGGGGCTACCTGCACCTGACCGATGCCCGCATCCTGCCGGTGTCCGATCCGGTCCTCTGCTGGCCGCGCGGTGATCGGCAGGTGGCGCTGCATCTTGTGCCGCCCAAGGGATCCCAGTTCATCCTCGCCCGCGATCCGCTCGACCCCGGCAAGGGCCAGGGCGGCCTGGCCCCGCTGGAACCGCACGCCAGCCTGATCGCGCGCGCCCGCTGCCACTCCACTGTTTTCCTTGCCCTCTGGCAGATCGGCGATGGACCGCTCGCATTCAACCTGCGCGAAGGTGACGCGGTTTCCGACCTGGTATTGACTGTGCAAACCGGTGAAGGAGTACAGGAATGGCGCCTTCCCTTCGCAACAGAACCTGTTATTTGCCAATAGTCGTTGTTCTCGAGCGAGAGTTGTTCGTAGTAAGCCACGCAGCGAAGCGAAGTGGCGTCCGTTGATAGGAAATCTTACCAATAATCGAACGCCACTCCGCTTCGCTGTGTGGCTGACTACGAACAACTCTCGCTCGGTGACTGTGCAAGATCATGAAGGACAGATATGAACAAACTTGATCTCCCGATTTTCCTCTACTCCACCCCCGGGGAAATCCCCGCTGCGCTGCATACCCCCGAGCGGGAGCCGCAACTGGCGGCGATGCGTGACGCCGGCGTGCACGCGTATGATGTGCAATGGAGCCTGCAATCAGGCTGGCAGGCGCCGGGTGAGTATGACTTCAGCACGCTGGATGCCGGGCTGGCTGACATGGCACAGATGGACCCGCAGGCGCAACTGCTGCTGCGGCTGGACTTCCGCGCGCCTGCCTTCTGGCACCAGCGCTGGCCGGAAGATGTGGTCAGTTATGTATTGAGTCCCACCAGCGAAGACCGCGAGACCAGCGACCTGATCATGGAGCAAGGCCCGCTGCGCATCAGCCTGGCCAGCCCCCGCTGGCAGCGCGAGACGCGGGCGGCGCTGCGGGCGCTGGTGCGGCACCTGCGCTCGACCGAGAATGGCCGGCGCGTCTTCGGCATCATGTGCGCCAACTGCACCTTCGGCGAGTGGCACTACTGGGGCTTTTTCCACCTGCCGGATGTCGGGCCGGCGATGACCGCGCACTTCCGCCAATGGGTGCAGCGCACATACGGTTCGATGGAAGCGGTAAGCGAGGCCTGGGGCCTGCCGTTGGCCGCTTGGGAATCCGTGCGTCCGCCTGGTAAGGAGCGCATGCAGAACGGCCCCTCCACCTTCCGCGAAGGCCCGTATGCCGCCTGGACGCAAGATTATGTCCGCTGCCATCAGCGGCTGGTCGCCGATACCTTCCTCTCGTTCTGCCGCACCATCAAGCAGGAATCCGCAGGCGAGTTGCTCGCCGGCGGCTTTTACGGTTACTTCTTCCACTCCCCCTGGCGTGATGAGGGTGGGCACCTGGAATACCGGCGGGTGGTCAAGTCGCGCTGGGTCGATTACCTGGCCGGACCGCAGATGTATGAAATCCGTGCCCGCGACCTGGGCGGCACCGGGCTGGACCGCGGGCTGGTCGCCGACGTGCTGCGCCACGGGAAGATCTGGTTCTCCGAAGCCGACACCCCCACCCACCTCGGCCGCCTGATGGCCTCCTTCTGGCGCACGCCGGACGAGATCGCGAAAACGCCCGCCGACTCCATCGCCCTCATCCGCCGCGACGCCGCCCGCGCCTTCACCCAAGGCAACCGCTTCTGGTGGTACGACTTCGGGCGCAAGTTCACCGGCGGCGAGTATATGGACCCGGAGATCATGAGCGAAATCGCCCACCTGGTCCGCCTGGCCGGCGAAGTGGAGGGGCTCGACCGCTCTCCTGTCGTGCAGGCCGCTCTCGCTTATCACCTGGATTCCTGCGCCTACATGAGCCACTGGCACGCGGGCACCGATGCCGTCTCCAGTGGAGTAACCGAAGGGCTGGTTCACGAGGCGCAGTTCCTCGGGGCGCCGGTCGACGTGCTGCAGTGGGACGGCGTCCAACCCCGCCACCGCCTGGTGGTCATCGCCAATGCCTTCCACCTGCCGTCCGCGGAACGGCAGAAGCTACGCAAAACGCTCTGCCGCGACGGCCGCACGGTGCTCTGGCTGTACGCCCCCGGAGCGCTGGGCGAGGGTGAGATGACCGACGGCATCACCGCCACCACCGGCATCCAGACGCATCAACTGCCGGAGCCCGCGGAACCACTCATCTGCTTCACCGACAGCCCGCTGGTGTCCGCCTCCCTGCACGGCGCCGACTTCCGCTACGAAGCAGAACCAGTGTGGATGGAGAAATACGACCCCCTACCCGCCCCGGAGCGCCTGCAGCCGGCCTTCTATATCGACGATCACGATACCGAGCCACTCGCCCACTGGTCCACCGGCCAGGTAGCCATCGCCGCCAAACGCCAGCCCTGGGGCACCTCTATCTACTGCGCCTTGCCGCTGGTTCCACGGACTCTGCTGCGCCACTTGCTGCAGCAAGCCGGCGGCCACATCTACTGCGACAGTGAAGACGTCTGGCTCGCCAACCGCAGCGTCCTCGCCGCCCACACCCGCGACGGCGGCCCGCGCACCGTCCGCCTGCCCGAACCGGCCACCGTCATCAACGCCCACACCGGCGAAGTGCTGGCGAAGAAGACAACAGAATTTAAGGTAAATCTGCCTCCTCGCTCAACGACAATCTTCCTTTTGGAGTGCGGCAGCTAGATGCCGCTTTCACTGAGAGAACCGGAAACGAACTAAAAAATCCAGCAGGAGCTATCCACCAGTCAGCGAAAACAGGTGGATAGCTCCTTTGCGATACTAATGCGAGCGCCTTGCACATAATGAAAGCGGCGTCTAGCCGCCGCACTCCGAAAGGAGAAACCATGTCCGACTACATCCTGAATGATGACGAAACCATCCCCATCCTCGCCTGGATCGGGCCGCAGCGCGACGACATCACCCGCGAGAATCTGCGGCGCATGGCGGAGGCGGGGTTCAATATCAATCTGGGTGCGGTGGACGAGGAGAAAATCCTGCCAGTGCTCGACCTGTGCGCGGAGACGGGCGTGCGCCTGCTCTGGAACCACCCCGCCTTCGACCTGGGGCGCAAAACGCCGGAAACCGGTCCTGGGTACCAGCTCACCCCGGAGGAGAAGGACCGCATCCGCGCGCTGGTGCTGAAGGTGAAGGGCCACCCCGGCCTGTATGGCTACCACGTGCACGACGAGCCGGCGCGGGCCGATCTGGACTGGAACACCGCGGTTGTCCATGAGATCGAAGCGCTCGATTCGTACCACATGTGCTATGTGAACCATAATGCGCCCGTTATCCAGGGTGCGTATGGCGCGGGCACCCAGGAGGCGCTCTGGCGGGCGTGGATCAAGAAATCCACCCCGCGCTACTTGAGCTATGACCACTACCCCCTCGAGCAAAAGCCATGGGACGTGGTGAAGGCGCTCGGCGACGCGCACAACGTCTTCGGCAACATCGTCGTCAAGCCCAACTACTTCGCCTGCCTGGACTTCGCGCGCTCCTTCTGCATGGCATTGGACTTGCCGCTGTGGGCCTTCACCTGCAGCGTGCCGCACTGGTCCTACCCGGAGCCCACCGAGGGGCACCTGCGCTTCCAATTGATGTGCGACCTGGCCTACGGCGCGCGTGGATTGCAGTATTTCACGTACTGGGGCGACCGCTCGCTGGTGGGGAATGACGGCACGCCCAACCCCACCTATGAACTCGCCCAGCGCGTGAACCGTGACATCCACACCCTGTGGAAAAAGCTGAAAGGCCTGCGCTCTATCGGCGTCTACCACACCGGCCCCGTCTGGGAAGGCACGACAAAGCTGATGATGTACCCGGTCGAAGCCTGGGGGATGGACCACCTGGGCCTGCGCTTCAAATGCATCGGCGACCCCGCGGTGCTCGGTGTCTTCGACGACCCGGACGGCAATCTGTATGTCCTCGCGGTCAATAAGAACCCGGTGGAGAGCGCGACCATCTCCCTCGATCCCAGCCTGGAGGACACCGTGCCGCACAAGTGGCACCCGCTGAAACCCGGCGAAGGCAAGCTGTTCAAAATCCTCCCCGACGGACCGCCGGTTGAGGCATGATATATGATCAAACTCGGTATCTCCGGCCTGGGCCGCGGCGTGTTCATCGCCTATGCGAACCAGGCGTTGCAGGCATATGACATCACCGCCGTCTGCGAACCGAACCCGGAGCGGCAGGAGCGGGTGAAGACGGTTCCCGGGTTGGAGCGCGCCGTCATCTTCGAAGATTATGACGAGATGCTTGACCGCTCCGGCATCGAGGCAGTGCTGGTCGGCAGCCCGATGCCTTTTCATGCGGAACAGGCCATCGCCGCGCTCCAGCGGAACATCCATGTCCTGTCCGAGGTGACCGCCTGCGTGTCGGTGGATGAATGCCGCCGGCTGGTCGAGGCGTGCAAAGCATCCCGCGCGGTCTACATGTTCGCGGAGAACGTGGATTACTTCCGTGAAGTGATGCTGATCACCGAACTGGTCAAGGCCGGCTTATTCGGTACGACTTATTACGCCGAAGCGGAATATATTCACGAACTGAAAGCCTTGCAGGTGGCCACCCCCTGGCGGCGGCGCTGGCACACCGGCGTCAACGGCATTGTCTACGGCACGCACAGCCTGGGCCCGGTGTTGCGCTGGATGCCGGGCGAGCGCGCCATCTCCGTCTGCTGCGCCGGCAGCGGTCACCACCACCTCGATGCGGACGGCAAACCCTTCGAGATGGAGGACACCTGCGTCATGCTCGCGAAGATGTCCGGCGGCGGCCTGGTGAAGATTCGCAACGACTTCCAGACCGACCGACCCGGCGGGCATTACTTCGTGCTGCAGGGCACCGACGGCAGCTACGAATCCCCGCGCAGCGAGGAGGAGCGGCATAAGATCTGGCTGCGCTCGCGCGCCGACGATCCGCACAAGTGGCAGGACCTGGAATCCCTGGCCGCCGAATATCTGCCGAAGGACTGGCGCGAAGAGGCCGAAGCCGCCAGCAGCGCCGGCCACGGCGGCTCCGATTACTTCATCGCCCGCGACTTCGTCCGCGTCATCCGCGGCGAGATCGCCAACCCGCTCGACATCCACGCCGCCATGGACTTGACCTTGCCCGGCCTGATCAGCCAGCAATCGATCACACAAGGCGGCGCGTGGCTGCCGGTGCCAAATTCACGAGAATGGTAAAACTGAGCTCCCAGGAGTTGTGCTATGTACGTCATCGATGTCAACACCTCGTTCGGCAAGCGCGTCGATCCCGACCCCCGCTTCACGCCGGCTGCGCTCTGTGAGGAGCTGGCCCGGCACAAAGTCGCCCGCGCCTGCGCCTTCTCGCAGCAGGGGCTGTATTACAGCGCCCTCTACGGTAACGAAGAGACGCTGCAAGTGGCCCGGCAATACCCCGCCCTGCTGCCGGTGGCCACGCTCAACCCGCGTGAATCGATCGGCTGGCAGGATGAAATCAACCGCCTCCTGCGCGCCGGCATAAAGATCCTTCGCGTCTTCCCCGGCCAGCAGGGCTGGTCGATCGCCACGTCGCGCTTCCGCGAGATCCTCGACTACCTGCACGGCAGCGGCATCGCGCTGATGATTTCGTCGGTCGATTGTCCGACCGGTTGGGAGCTGCCGAGTCAAATTGCCAAGATGACCGCCACCCTGGAGATGCCGGTGATCCTTACCGACACCGGCTATAACAACATGGCGGAGAGCATCGCCGCCATGCAAAAGTACCCGCATGTCTACGCCGACACGCGCTGGCTGGCGGCGATGGGCGCGGTGGAGATTACGGTGGAAGCGGTGGGCGCCGACCGCCTGCTCTACAGCTCGATGGCGCCGCTGCTGCCCATGCAGAAGGCGCTCAACCAGGTCCTCGAGGCGCACATCTCCGACGCGGACAAAATCGCCATTCTCGGCGGCAATGCCATGCGGCTGTTCGAAATTTCGCCCGAGCAGTTAGCCGGCGCGCCGCAGCTTGACAGCCTGGAACCCGCGAAGTTCGACGAAGAGATCATCGACGTCCACTCCCACCTCGGCTACTGGGCGTTCCCGATCCGCAACGAGAATTACGATCCCACGCAGATGCTGGCGCGCATGCAGCGCTTCGGCATCACACGCAGCATCCTCTCCTCCTACGAAAGCATGCGCTACGACCTGGCCGCCGGCAACCGCGCCGTCGCGCAGGCCATCGAGGGACACCCCGAGCTGCTGGGCTATGTGGAGCTCGACCCGCACCACCTGGAGCTCTCCTGCGCCGAGATGGATAAGTATTATGCGCTGCCCAACTTCGCCGGCTGCGAGATCGAGCTGACGCACATCCCCTGCCCCACCGGCAGCCCCAAGGTGCGCGCCCTCTTCGCCGAGATGGCGAAGCGCGGCAAGCCGGTGCTCTTCATGCCCAATTCCGAAGGCGATGCTGAGGCCGAGCGCGCGCTGGGGCGTGAGTTCCCCAACCTGAACATCATCCACGCGCACAGCTTCGACGGCGCCTGGGCACAGGTGGTGAAAGACACCCCCAACATCCACGTCGAGCACTGCTACAGCCGCGGCAGCCACATCCCGGTCATCGAGACCCTGCAGATCCTCGGCCCCGAGCGCGTCCTCTTCGGCAGCGACCAGACGCTGCTCAGCGTCGGCGCCGCCGTCGGCCTCTACCTGGACGCCGGCATGACGCCGGAAGAGCGGCAACTGGTGCTGTCAGGCAACGCCCGACGAATATTCAGCCTGTAAGATCCTCAATTACAGATCAGCGCTGGAAGTCACATTCATAGTCTGGAAGGGTGCGAGAGCCCCGCCGAATATTGGTAAGCTTACCGGTCATCGGCGGGGCTCTCGCACCCTTCCAGACTATGAATGTGACTTCTAGCGCTTTCGGATATTTGGAATAGTAACCTTGCGATTCACCCCACTGATAAGGTACACTTACATCTGCCGGAGCACCGGCAGGGGGAACCTATGACCATTACACTTTCCGTCACCGAAGCCTACGACCGCGGCCGCGATATGGCGCAACAGCGGCTGACCGGCATGATGACTATCGAGCAGTCAATGAAGCGCGACTTCACCTGGGCGCGCGGCAGTTATCTCGGCGCCGAGGACCTGGATTTCGAGTCGGCGATCCTGACTTTCTCGCGCGAGCGCATGGCCTCCGACCTGGACCTGGCGAAATATCCGGAATGCCGCGGCATGCGCGAAGTGGTGGAAGCCATACGCAAGGGTTTCGCCGACGTCATGAACGATCCGTTCAAAACCGCCTACTGCCTGGACTGGTACTGGTTCTGCTCGCGCCGGCTCAACACCCGCTACGTGGGCAAGACACCGCCGCCCGCCCAGTGCACCGACTTCTGGTTTGCCGACACGAAAGAAGGCGGCCCCATTCACGGCTCCAACCGCGACGACCTGCTCTTCGGCTACCGGGGCATCAATTTTCGCGAGAAGAACATCCCCCGCGGCGTGATGAAGCCCAGCACCATTGACAAGGTCACCTGCATCGGCGGCGTCTCCTCCGCCGTGCTCTGCGACGATGAGCCGGACTGCCTCTTCCCCGTGGACCTGGGCATGGTCATTCCTAACGGCATCACCGATGTGACGGAATACGTGGGTTACCTCGATCAATACAAAGAATTCTGGGGCCCCGGCAACCAGCTCTGGACCGACCCGGATATGAACTTCGCCGCGCTGGAAAAGGCCAATGTGCGCATGGGCGTGCGCTACAGCACCGGCTGCTCCGCCATCACCGCCTGCGCATATGTCATTCCGGAGATGAACGCCTTCAAAAAGGAGCGCGACCTGCAATCCTACCGCGCGCGCGGCTGGGATCCGGAAGACAACACCGACAAATCTTTCTGGGACGGCGACGAGTCGCGCTACCGCCGTCTGCTCGAGCTGGTGCAGAAGGAATACGAGCGCGGCGCCACCCTGCTCGGTACGGCGGAAATCGCCCTCGACCACGCCGCGCCCTTCCCCGCCCGCGTCAATATCCAGGGACAGACCGGCCACCGGAACGACAATCCGGAGATGACGAACTGGTCGATGATCACCAACGTCTGGTGCCTCTCCGGCCCCAACACGCGCTCGTATAACTGGATCATCGATCCGGACAACCCGAAGCCCGTCTACGAGACGGAGTGCTTCATTATCCCCGGCGAAGGCCAGGAACACCGCCTGCCCGAGTGGGAAGCCGAAGTCCGCGCCGCCGGCGAGATCGGCCTGAATCCGCCCGCGTAAAAATCGTAGGGCACGGAGGCCTCTCCGTGCCCTACCCCGCGAATTTATACACGCTACCAAACCAACTGATTTATGATCTGATGACAGCGGTGAAATTCGGTAACCTCGGCACGGAGAGGCCTCCGTGCCCTACGAAAAGGCCTGATGATGCGCTACGAAATCGAGCTGACCACCGTCACCAGCGGCTACGACCGCAAGACCTGCTGGGTGCATGCGCGGGCAGGGGTGATTCCCCCCGCCACCGCCGTGCTCACCACGCAGAAGCTGCGGCTGACCGGCAGCGACATCTTCTACGCGCTGCACAGCACCCGCTCGGATGACCAGGGACGGACATGGTCGCCACTGGTGAAGCAGGACACGCTGGACCGGCGCCTGGTCGGCGACAATATCGAGGCAGCCCCCTGCGACTTCACTCCCGCCTGGCACGCCGCCACCGGCAAGCTGCTCGGCACCGGCCACACCGCATTGTATACCGACGACGAGCTGCTCGAGCGGCCGTATCCGCGGCAGGGCTTTTATACGGTCTACGATCCGGAGACCGACCGCTGGTCGCCGTGGAAAACGCTGGCCATGCCCGATGCCGATCATTTCTTCAACGCCGGCGGCGGCAGCACCCAGCGCTTGGACCTGCCGAACGGCGACATCCTGCTGCCGATCTACTTCCTCAGCCGCGACAGCGCAGACCCCAGGTTGTATCAGGCAACGGTCGTCCGCTGCCGCTTCGACGGGACGGACCTGACCTATGTCGAGCATGGGAGTGAATTGAGCGTTGGGGATCCCCGCGGCCTCTGCGAACCGTCGCTTGCCGCCTTTGCCGGCCGCTTCTTCCTGACCCTGCGCAATGACATCAGAGGCTATGTCACCAGCGGCGACGACGGCCTGCACTTTGATCCGCCAAAGCCGTGGACCTTCGACAACGGCGAGGAGTTGGGCAATTACAACACCCAGCAGCACTGGATCGCCCACAGCGACGCGCTCTTCCTGGTCTACACCCGCCGTGGGGCGAACAACGATCACATCTTTCGCCACCGCGCGCCGCTCTTCATGGCACAGGTCGATCCGGACCGCCTGTGCGTCATCCGCGAGACCGAGCGCATCGTCGTGCCCGAGCGCGGCGCCCGCCTGTGCAACTTTGGCACGGTCAACGTATCGAAGGACGAATCCTGGGTTGTCGTCTCGGAGTGGATGCAGACCACCGCACCCAATCCGCACGACAGCACCGTCTGCGAGCGCTACGGCAGCGACAACAGCATCTTTATCAGCCGAATTCGGTGGGAGAAACCTAATCAGCTTGTCGGATGGTAAAAGGTCCGGTGGTCGAGTAGGCAGGGAAGCCTTTCGCATCTTTCCACTGCTCCCGCGCCGTATCGAGACCACCGCGAGTATAGGAAAACTTGGCGAAAACAGGCGCTATAGGTGAGGTGGTCTCGATACGGCGCGGGAGCTGCGGAAAGATGCGAAAAGGCTTCCTTGCCTACTCGACCACCTCTGCGACGGTACTCCGCCGCATAACCGGGCGCTATCATTTTGACCTGATCTATTGAGAGGATCGCCATGAAACGCGTAGTCTTTGACAGCTTCCCCAACGGCCGCCGCAAGGCGCTGCACATGAGCTTCGACGATGGCCGGGTGCACGACCGCCGGCTGGTGGCGCTGTTCAACGATCACGGCATCCGCGGCACCTTCTTCCTGAACAGCGGCTTTCTGGATAACGACGGGTATCTCCGCAGCGATGAAGTGGCCGAGCTTTTCCGCGGCCACGAGGTGGGCGCGCACAGCGTCACCCACCCCTGTCTGCCGCAACTGCCCAACGAGCGCATCATCGAGGAAATCCTGGAAGACCGGCGGGCGCTGGAGCGGCTGGTCGGCTACGTGGTGCGCGGCCACTCTTACCCCGGCTGCGACCACAACGACAGGCTGATCGCCATGCTGCCCATGCTCGGCATCGCCTACGCCCGCACCTGCGAGCAGCGGAGCGATTTCATGCTGCCCGCCGACGTCTACCGCTGGCCGATGAGCTGCCACCAGAGCCGCGCCTTGCCGCGCGCCGAGGAGTTCCTGCGCGTCCCCCCACAGTGGGGCCTGCAGCTCTTCTACGTGATGGGCCACAGCTACGAGTTTGAGCTTGGTTGGGATGACATCGAAGCCTTCTGCAAATTGATGGGCGGCCGCGAAGATATCTGGTACGCCACCAACATCGAGATCGCCGATTACCTGCACGCTATGCGCGCGATCCACGTCTCCGCCGACGGCGACATCCTCACCAACCCCACCGCGCAGCCTGTCTGGTGCTCGCTCTGGGAAAACGGCAAGCCGGTCGATACGCTGGCCATCGAAGCGGGACAGACCGTGCATATCAATTCGTAGGGCACGGAGGCCTCTCCGTGCCCTCGCCCCGCGCATTTATACACGCCACCAAACCACCTGACATGGGTTTCGCTGGCATGCATAAATTCGGTCACCAGGGCACGGAGAGGCCTTCCTGCCCAACGACCGGCCAATAAATTCTTTGCGTTCTTTGCGTCCTTTGCGAGAAACCTCTCTACACAAGGCGCGCCAACCTTGGCAGCAGGCAGATCGCATGTTATTATAGCCCGACTGTGAAGAAAACCCCATCAGAGGAAGGTCATCATGCTTTCGTTAGACCCGAGTTGCATGCGCGTCACGGACAATAAGCTCTTTTTCGGCAACACCTTTGCCGGCGACCTGGCGGCACAATACGGCTCCCCGCTCTTTGTCTATGACGAAGGGGTGCTGCGCGAGCGCTGCCGCGAGCTGCGGTCGCTGCTGCCGGGCGATCGGTTCCGCGTCAATTTCTCCTGTAAAGCCAACAGCAACGTCGCCCTGCTGAAGATCATCCGCGAAGAAGGGCTGGCGGTGGACGCCATGTCGCCGGGCGAGATCTTCCTCAACATGGAAGCCGGTTACCGGGGAGACGAGATCCTCTTTATCCCCAATAACGTCGCGCCGGCCGAGATGCAGTATGCCATCGACCGCGGCGTGATGATCAGCGTCGACTCGCTGGCCCAGCTGGAGACCTTCGGGCAATTGAAGCCCGGCGGCGAAGTCTTCGTGCGCGTCAACCCCGGCATCGGCGACGGGCACAGCAAAAAGGTGATCACCGGCGGCAAGGCCAAGTTCGGCGTGCAATTGGCGGATATCGCGAAGATCCATGAGATCGCCCGCCGATACCAGCTCACCGTCGTCGGCATCAACATGCACATCGGCTCCTTCTTCCTCGAGCCGGATAACTACATCGCCGCCATCAAGCAGTTGCTGGAAATCGCCGGGCAGTTCAACGAGCTGCGCTACCTCGACTTCGGCGGCGGCATCGGTATCCCGTATCGCAAGGGCGTCCAACAGCGCTTCAACATGTCCACCTTCGGGGCGGTGCTGAAGTCCACGCTGAATGAATGGGAGGCGCAAACGGGCCGCACCGGCATCACCTATATCATCGAGCCGGGACGCTATCCGGTGGCCGAAAGCAGCACGCTGCTCACCACCGTACACGCTGTCAAGGAGAACTACGGCACGGCCTACATCGGCACCGACCTGGGCTTCAACGTGCTGATCCGCCCGATGCTCTACGAGGCGTATCATGAAGTGATCGTCTGCGATAACGTCGCGAGCGAGCAGATCCAGCCGGTGACCATCTGTGGCAACATCTGCGAATCCGGCGACCTCATCTGCGAGAATCGGCCGCTCCCGCCCATCGTCATGGGCAACACGCTGGCCGTCCTCGACGCCGGCGCCTACGGCTTCGCCATGTCCTCCAACTACAACGCCCGCCTGCGCCCTGCCGAAGTGCTGGTGCAATTGGATGGCTCCACCCGCGTCATCCGCGAGCGCGAAAACCTGAATTACCTGTTGTTGAACCAAAAGTATTGATAGGGAATTTCTTTGCGTCCTTTGCGTCCTCTGCGTGAAATATTCGTCTCACGCAAAGAACGCAAAGGACGCAAAGACGAAAGAGCCCCGATGACTGAAACAGCATGCTCCGCCATCCACGACATCACCGAACCCGACTTCTGGTCGAGCCTGGCCCCCCCGCCGAACGATCCGTCACCCGAACTGCTCGCGGAGGCTATCCGCCTGGGCCAATCCGGCGAAAAGACGCAAGCCTACGCGGCACTGGCGCAGTATCATCTGACCGCGCGAAATTCGTTCTGGCAGATCGCCCGCGAGGAAGCCGGGAAGGTCGAGACTCTTTCGACCACCGAGCTGAATCAAATCATCAAACCGCTGAATAAGGCGCCGGAAACCACCGACCCGACCATCCTCGATGCGGCGATGAACGCGCTGTATCCGGTTGCCCTGCAAACCATCCAAACCGGCAACGCGAAAGCGCGCGCCTTCCTGGTCAATGCCTTGCTGAGCGTGCACCGCAACAGCAAGGGGTTGCCGATGGTCGGCCGTTATCCCCTCTACGGCATGCTAGGCGCGCACTATCAGTACCAGTGCTTCTGGACCGCCTACCTGGCGCTGCTCCACACCGGCGGCGTGCCCGCGGAGGCGGCGGAAGCGGCGCTGAAGCTGCTACTCGGCCTGGGGCGCGAGATATTCCGGCTCACCGTCCGCTACATGGTGCACAACATCTTCACCGCCGCCAACCACGGCCTCTTCTTCCTCGCCCGCTCGCTGCCGGAATTCCGTGAGGCTGCCGCCTGGGACGAGCAGGCGCTTACCAACCTGGACACCGACTTCGACCGCAGCTTCTACCCCGACGGCGGCCACCTGGAGCGCAACTGGTGGTACGGCTTCTACACCGTCAATCGCCTGACGACGATCTGGAATTTCGCCCAACGCACCGGCGGCCTCCGCGGGCGCGAGGAGCACTTTCTCGCCGGCCTGCAGCGCGCTTACCGATTTTATGCCTACACGCTGGACGGCAACAACCTGCCGCCTAGCTACGGTGACGAAGGCGGCTTGAAACCCCTCGACATCGTCTTCGAGCAAGCGCTCTCGGAAGGCATCTTTCCACCCGATACCCCCCATGACTTGGCCATCGACCGCACCAGATCCTATCTCATGGACGGCGCCGGGGTGGCGATCATGCGCAATGGCGGTGAGCCGAAGGATGCCTACGCCACCGTCAGCTTTGGCGAATTCGCCGGCTGGCACTCGCACCACGACCTGTTGAGCCTCAACTTCCGCGCGCTGGGCGAGGTATTGATCGAAGAGGTGCCGCGCTTCGGCCCGTATGAGCACCCCATGGATATCCTCTGGCGCGGTCCGGAGGCGCATAACCAGTTGCTGGTCGATACCTTCCTCTACGACGCCCGTCCCATCGTGGGGCAGGACGTGCACTGGTACAGCGACGACAAGGTGGATTATTTCTCCGCCTGTCACACCGCCTACCGCACCGCGCCGCGAAACGAGCACCGCGACTTCCAGATGAGCGCCGATCTGATCGTTCGCCGCACCATGGTCTTCGTGAAGGACTCGGGTTATCTGCTCGTGATGGACTCAGTGCGACCCGAAGACGGCGACCGATTCAACCGCGCCACCTCGATTTGGTGGCATTCTCCGCAGTCGTTCCGTCACCTCGGCGACGGCCTGGCGCGCACCACCGGACGCAACGCCTGCCTGCTCGCCTGGGCCTACCCGGAATCGGTCCGCCGCGTGGAAACCGGTGATGATTTCCTGCCGGAGGACCTGCGGGAACCCCACCGCCCCGCGCAAGAATCCTGGCACCATCTCCGCCTGCGGACGTGGATGGACCAACCGTATGACGGCTGCCTGGGCTTTATCACGCTGCTCTACCCGTTCGTCAGTAAAGCGCCGGAGATCTCAATTTATGCGAATCCGTTGGAAAAGGGATCCGGCTACCGCGCGGAAAGCATCATCGTCGTTTCCCCGGTGAGCGTTGACACTATCATACTAAATCCCGAGCGCCTACCCGGCGTCACCGACGGCAAGAACCCGTTCGAGTGCCGAGCATCCATCACATTGGACAATCACCGCGGCAAGGTCATTATTGCGTAATGGTCGAACTGTTGGAATTATCGAGTATCTAGCGATCATAAGCAAGCGGTGGAAGATCGACTCTCAGTCTGGAAGGGTGCGAGAGCCCCGCTCGTGTTTAGGAAAGCCTGCCTGTTATCGGCGGGGCTCTCGCACCCTTCCAGACGTGAATGTGCCTTCCACCTTTTCTCTGGTTATGAACGAGGTATCACTATGTCAACAACTAGTTTCCCCATCGACCTCTCCCTCCTCCCCCAGCCCTTCCTCTCCGCGCATCCGGAGTGGGTGGACTTGCACCATTTCTGCTGGCGCATCGCCGCGAAGAACGTACGCTTCTCGCGCGGGCGCTGGCACATGGATGCGGCCTGGGACCCGACGCGCAACTACCAGTGGGTGTGGGACACCTGCTTCATGGTGCTCTACTGTCGTTACGCCAACGGGCAGTTTCCCGGCGTGCAAAGCCTGGACAACTTCTACGAGATGCAGCGCGAGGACGGCTACATCGGCATGACGTATGACATGACCACGGAGTTCGAGCCCTGGCCTGACCGCATCAACCCGCCGCTCTTCGCCTGGGTCGAGTGGGAGCACTACCGCGCCACCGGCGACGCCTCCCGCTTTGCGCGCGCCGTCCCGCATATCGAGGGGTTGATGGCGTGGATCGACGCCAACCGCCGCACGCAGCCGCACCGGCGTAATCATGCGCGGCAGGAAGAAAACGAATCGTTGGGCAGTGATTCGTATCAGCTCTACTACTTCGAGGACTGCGGCTCCTCCGGCATGGATGATTCCCCGCGCACGCCGCGCTTGCCCGACGCCGGGCAGTTCTTCGACTGGATCGACCTGTCCAGCCAGATGGCGCTCTCCTTCCGCATGCTGGCGAACATGCACGGGGTGATGGGCAACGCGGAACGGTCAGCGTATTGGAGCAAACGCGCCGAGGAGACCGGTCAACTGATCAACGATGAGCTCTGGTGCGCGCGCACCCGATTTTATCACGACCGCACGCTGCCGAAGAACTTCGTCGCGCACAAAACCGCCGCCGGCTTCTGGCCCATCCTCGCTGGCATCGTCCCGCCCGACCGCGTGGAAGCGCTGGTAGACCACCTGCGGGACGAGCGCGAGTTCAACCGCCCCACCCCGGTGCCCACCCTTTCCGCCGACGATCTCAATTACGACGCGGATGGCACCTACTGGCTGGGCGGCGTGTGGGCGCCGACGAATTACATGATCGTCCGCGGGCTGATGCTTGCCGGCCGTGGTGACGTGGCCCACGAGATCGCCATGCGCTACCTCGCCGCCATGGCGCGCACCTATGCCGATATCGAGCCGCACACCGTGTGGGAATGCTACTGCCCGGAAGGCGACAAACCCGGCATGACCCCCTACACGAAAACCTTCGTCAAGCCCGATTTCGTCGGCTGGACCGGCACCGGGCCCATCTCCATGCTCATCGAAAACATCATCGGTCTGGACGTGAACGCCCCCGCCCGCACCGTCACCTGGGACATCCGCCTGACCGAAGAGCACGGCGTGCGCCAACTGCAGATCGGCGACGGCCACGCCGACTTCCTCTGCCGTGAGCGTAAAAATCCCTCCGCCACCGCCTGCGTGGAGATCCGCTCCGACGTCGCCCTGACCGTCCGCCTGCGCTGCGACGGCCGGGAAACCGAGCTGCAGGTGCCTGCCGGCGCCTCCGTCACGGGAGAAATCTGACATGGAATACGAAGAAATGGACGATATGGCATTCGACATGCGCAAACCCGCTGCGCAGAAGCACGTGCCGCTGCGTGAAATCGATGAAGAAGAGAACACCGTGGCGACCGAATGCCGCCTCACCCGCGATGGCGATACCCTCCGTGTGCGCGTGGAGGCGGAAGACGATGACATGCTCAACCTGATCGCCACCGCGCCGGTGCCCGGGCAGACCGACGGCTTCCTCTACGAAGAGGACTGCATCCAGGTCGCCGTGGCCAACACCGGCGCCGCCGATGTCGCCGACCTGCTGCTCGTGAATCCCCTTGGCAAAGTGAAGGCCGCCGGCCGTGCGAAAGAATGGGCGGTGAGCGCCTCCCGCCATGCCGGCGGCTGGGCCATCGAGGTGGTCATTCCCACCGACCAGCCCGTCATCGGCCTCAGCGTGCACCGCTTCTATCGCGGGGTGAAAAACGAAGTGCATGGCCTGACGCCGGCCCTCCCCCACCCGCTCGATCCCGAAGGCTTCGCCGCCATTGTGCTGGGAACGAAGGGTAATGCCAGCCAGTATTTCCACTCGGTAGCGGAGGCGAAAGAGAAGAGCCTGGAGACCGCCGTCAACCATGCCCGCGCGCGGCTGGCGAAGCGCACACCGCTGCCGGCGCCCTGGACGGAGTTGGCTGCGGAAAAGGCCCGCCTGCGTGCCGCCATTCCGTTGAACCCCGACACCCGCTGGCTGTGCTGGAATGAAGGCCACTTCCAGCATGCGCTGCTCAACCTCTGGCAGTTGACACATGATCGCGCCTGGCTGGAGATTGCCGTCGAGCGCATGGAAGGCGTCTGGGAATGCACCGGCGACCGGCGCGGCGAGGCGGACCACGTGTGGGGCATCCCGCAGCCCACCTGGTACGATGAAAAGGATGAGCTGGGCGCCGCCATCACGCTGATCACCGGCGTCATCCTCTACCCGATGGCGCGGCTGCTGCATGAAGTCTTCACGAACGATCGCCTGGCCGATCTGCGCACGCGGCTGCAGCCCTGGTTCGACCGCTGCCGGCGCGCCATCGCCGTGCATGATTGCGAATGGATCGAGCTGCCGGAAGGGTCGGGCGCCTACCTGGAACCCTATCTGAAAGGCCCGGCTCGCGTATATCCCCGCGGCGGCAGCCGCATCTGCCCCCTCAACCGCATGTTCTTCCTGGCCCTGCCCCTGCTCATCCTCGGCCGCCTGCAGCAGGATGAGGCGTATCTTGATCGCGTGAAGCGCATGGCCCGCTTCTTCCGCGAGTCGCTGGAGGAGTGGGACAACGGTTCCGTGGTCTGGGAATACGAAACCGGCTATTATCCCGCCACCGGCGAGGACATCAGCCACGCCTCCTGCCAGGCGCGCTTCGCCGAGTTATGCAAAGCCGAAGGCATCGAGTTCACCGAGAAGGATCTCCGCGCCATCGCCCGCACGCTGCAGCTGAATATCTTCCTCCACGATGACGTCCCCTGCGAAGAAGTGCGCGGCTTGAACCCGGGCCTCAACATGGCCGTCGGCGCCTGGAGCAGCCTCTGCCGCTTCGCCCCCGATGTCCTCCCCCGCATCGCCGCGGTGGTCGAAACCGCCTACACCGAATACCCGGAATTCTTCGAGAAGGAAGGCTGGGGTATTTACCTGCTGACCGAGGTGGAGAAAGCCCGACAGGGGATCATATGACCTAAGAAACGTTACCTGATGGTATCCTTTACCCGATAAGCCTTCTCCCCCTCTCCCAGCATTGGGAGAGGGGGCCGGGGGGAGAGGGCCCGCGCGAGGCAACCGGCACCGAATTTCCGAATCGCGTCAATACGTAGATCAGAGGCATTTATGACAACACCCATTAACGAAATCGTCAACGGCACCACCAACCTTGAGCTGCAGTACGCCGGCGTGCACCCGCGTATGTATATGACCGCAACATCGCTGGCAACCCTCCGCGGCAAGCTGCACCGCGAGCCGTATGCCGGCCTGCTGCAACGTTTATGCCTGCAGGCGGACGGGTCCGTCGGCCGGCTCTGTCCCCCGCAGGAGAACGGCCAGGGCATGATCCGCGGCTTCGGCTCGTCCATGCCGCACCTGGCGATGGCGCACCTGCTCACCGGGGAGCCGAAGTACCTGGAGACGCTCACCCAGTTCATCCGCGCCGCCGCCACCTACGATTTCTGGGACGAGACGCTGAATTTCGGCGAGACGGCCTTCGGCATGGCCGTATCCTATGACTGGCTCTACCACATCCTCGATGACGAGACGAAGGAGATCATCCGTAAAGCGTTGTTCACCCGCGCCGCCGAACGAGCACAGGCCACGGGCTCGATGAAGGAAGGCTGGCTGTCCAGCGTCTACTGCTGCAACCACCACCCTGTCGTCTTCTCCGGCATTCTGGCGGCCGGCAGCGCGCTCTACGGCGATGTGGATGGTGTGGCCCCGCTCCTCATGCTGCCGCTGGAGAAATTCCGCCTGATGGTGCAAGCCCTCGGCTGGGACGGCGCTTCGCAGGAAGGCATCAGCTACGGCGCCTTCTACTTTGATTATTTCCTGCTCGGCCTGGCGCTGGTGCGCGATCTGCTGAACCAGGACTTCTTCCCGGAAAGCGAGTGGGTGAAGAACACGACGAAATTCTACCTCTACAGCGACCTCCCGCGCGCCTTCTGGTCAAGGGAAAACTGCCAGATGCGCTTCGGCGACGGCGAGCGCTATCACTGGTGCGGCCCCGACCCGCAGATGCGGCTGGTGGCCTCCGCCTACCGCGACGGCGTGGCGCAGTGGCTGGCGGAAACGGAAACCGCCGCCGGCGTCTCCGCCCCCGGCTCCGGCCACGTAGCCCTCTGCTGGCACGACGAAACGGTGGCCCCGCAGCCGCCGGACAGCCTGCCCACGCTGCACCACTTCACCGACAAGGACATTGTCTTCATGCGCTCCGGCTGGGACGGCGCCGAGAACCTGACCGGCTTCAAATGCGGACCGGCGCAGGGCCACCACGCGCAGAAGCATTACCGGCATGACATCGGCGGCGGCCACATGCACCCCGACGCCGGCGCCTTCCAGATCTTCGCGCACGGCGATTGGCTCATCTGCGACGCCGGCTACTGCTTCAAATCCACCGCCCAGCAGAACACCGTACTCGTCAACGGCATCGGCCAGACCGGCGAGGGGCAGGACTGGATGGAAACCACGCAGCTCCGCCTGGAGAAGCGCGGTCCCTCCATCCTCCACGTGGAATCGACGCCGGAAGCGGATTACATCATCGGTAACGTCGCCCCCGCCTACGAACCGCAGGCGAAGCTGCGGAAATTCCTCCGCCACTTCCTCTTCCTGAAGCCCTCCTGCTGGGTCATCGTAGATGAGCTCGAAGCCGAAGATCCGTCCACCTTCGAGCAATACTTCCACTCGGACTTCCCCTTCACCGCCACCGGCGACCGGGAATGCACCGCCACCGGCGGGCGCGGCATCCTTCGCGTCACCAGCCTGGCGCCGGCAGACGCCGCCCTCCGCCCCTTCACCCAGCCCCGCCTGCTGGTGAACAACCAGCCCCCGGCCACCATGAACGCGCTGGTTATCGCCAACGCGGAGAAGGCGAAGAGCGCCGTCTTCGTCTCCGTCCTGCAATCCTGCCCGGTGGCGGAAACCATGCCCGCCGTCCCAATGGTGGAAGAGGTAAACGGGACATGGCAGGTGCGACTGGGAGAGAAGATCTATCCCCTGAAAGTAGGTACGAAGTAGCGCAGTAAGGTCCAGGGTGTAAGGCACATTCTCAGTCTGGAAGGGTGCGAGAGCCCCGCCCACTAACAGGTAAGGTAAGGAACTGAGATTCACAGTCTGGAAGGAGGCGAGAGCCCCGCCGATGACAGGTAAGCCTACCTAATCTCGGCGGGGCTCTCGCACCCTTCCAGGCTGTGAATGTGCCTTACACAGCTTGCTTATCTGTGGTAGCCAGGCACGCATCCCCCTGCCTCACCGCATCCACATTCGCCGCATCAGTCGCGATCTGCGCCTGCAGGCCGTCGAATCCTGTGGCCATCGACGGCGACGGCGTGCCGCCCTGCACCGCGGTGATGAAGTCGCGCAGCAGGTTGGGGATCACCTCGTCGTGCCCCGCCTCCCCCAGCGGGCAGGTATCGTTGAGCGTTTCACTCACCAACCGAAAGGCATGCGTCCCCTCGTGCTCCTCCAGCGCAATGACGCCCTTCTCGCCGACCACCAGCATGCCGTGCGCCTGCACGCGCTCCTTGATGTAGGCGGTGAAGGCGAAGCTGGCGTTGAGCGTGACCAGCCGGCCCGGCGTCAGCCGCGCCAGGACGGCGATATGCGGCGAAAAATTCACCTCCTCGCCGAACCAGGCGCCCAGCGCCCGCACGTCCTGCCACTCCCCGCCGCCGCTGATGAAGCGCGCCATGTCCAGCATGTGGATGCCGCAATCCAGGCAGCCAACGCGCTGTAGGAACCCCTTCCGCCGCTCGCCGATCGGCCCCCAGATCTTATGCCCGTCCCACATGTGGTCGATATGGATGGCCCCGACCGTGCCCAGGTGCCCGGCGGCGATCCACTCGCGCACCTGCCGGTAACCGGGAATGTAGCGGTTCTCGAAGTCGATGGCCAACACCTTCCCCGCCGCCTCCGCCGCCGCGTTCATCTGCCGGCATTCCTCCGCGTCCTGCCCCATCGGCTTCTCACACACCACGTGGCAGCCCGCCGCGATAGCCGCCAGCACCGGCGCGCAGTGCGCCTCCTGCGAGGTGGCGACATACACCGCATCCAGCCGTTCCTTCGCCAGCATCTCGCGGTAATCCGTGTAACCGGCCACGCCCTCGCCGGTAATCTCCAGCCGTTCCGCGTTCAAATCCGCCGCCGCAGCCAACCGGCACCCCTCCGTGCCGCGAATCGCCGGCGCCACTGCCCACTCCGCATGCTTCCCGCAGCCGATCAAACCGAAATTGAACATAGATGCTCCAGACCTGCCATCAAGGCGAAAGACTTACCTCCTTGTTTTTTCTCCGGGTGCGTAATCCTTCAAAATTTCACCACTTTTCTTCCGCGAATATTTTGACCGGTCAGAATGGGTAGTGTACAATCAGTAGTGTCATTTCCACCGGGGTACAGGATGCCAAAACATAACGCCGACGACAACATCATGACGCGCCCGCTGCCCAGTTCGCGCGTGCCCGGGCTGGTCATTCTCTTCCTCATCGCCTGCCTGGTGCTGGTATACCTTGGCTTCTTGCGCTCGCAGGAAAAACTGCTCGGCCCGCCGCTGCCGGAAAACACCTACCAGCAGTACGTGAAGCCGAAAAAACCGCCGGTACGCGTCCCGCCGGCGCCAGTTGCCGCACCAACGCCAGCCACGCCCGCTCCCGGAACTGCGACCACGCCTGCCGTGCCGGATGCCAACACGGCGCCGTCCACGCCGGAGCCTGATTAATGGAGAACCGGCTGGAGGAGCTGCTGCACTTGCCCACGCTGGAGGTGGCGCGCCGCCTGCTGGGCGCGGAGATCGTGCGCGACTTGCCGGAAGGCCGCCTGCGCGGGCGCATCGTGGAGACCGAGGGCTACCTGCATAACGATCCGGCCTGCCATGCCGTGCGCGAAGTGCCCGGCGGCGTCTGCCATCGCCACACCCGCCGCAATGACAGCATGTTCGGCCCGCCCGGCCGCGCCTACGTCTACTTCACCTACGGCAACCACTATATGCTCAACCTGGTCACCGAACCGGACGGCATCCCCGGCGCCGTCCTCATCCGCGCGCTGGAACCGCTGGAAGGCGTGGAGATCATGCTCGCCCACCGACAGGTTGACCCGCGCAATCTCACCAACGGCCCCGGCAAGCTCACCCAGGCCTTCGCTATCGGCAAAGACCTGGACGGTCACGACCTGTCCCAACCGCCCCTCCAGATCATCCCCGGCGATCCGCTCCCCGACGCAGAGATCGTCACCACCACCCGCATCGGCATCACCCGCGCCGTCGACAAACCCTGGCGGTTTTATATCAAGGGCAATCCGTGGGTGTCACGGAAATAACCGCTCCAAGCAGGCGGTGGAAGGTACATTCACAGTCTGGAAGGGTGCGAGAGCCCCGCTCGAACCTGGGCCAGCGGTGGAAGTGAGACTCTCAGTCTGGAAGGGTGCGAGAGCCCCGCCGGATTCAGGTTAGCTGACCTGTCATCGGCGGGGCTCTCGCACCCTTCCAGACTGTGAATGTGCCTTCCACCGCTGGTCTATGACAGTAGCTGCCTTACCATCCCCTTCACCGCCTCCATCACCCGCCCTTCCATCCCCACCGCCCACGGCGCCGGGTGGTTGTAAAACCGGTACGCGCTGTCCACCTCATACCCGCCTTCGAATTGCGCCTCGTCTGTGGGCAGGTAGCCGACGTGCGGGCTGGCATACCCGACCAGCGCCGTGGTGAATGCCGGGAAGGCGTCGCGCAGGCGCAGCGCATATTCGGCAAACACCTCCGCGGCCATGAAACATAGCACCAGCGGCCCGATCCGCCACGCGGCCAATGACAGATCGTATGAGGCCGGAGCATCATCATACTGTGCCAGCGTATTGTCGCTCCAGTCGCGCAGCGTGGCGGCCATGTAGCGCGTCATCAGGCTGGCTTCTTCCTCCGGCGCCACGTTGAGGATGTTCGCCAACATGGCCAGCGTCTCCGCCGGCGCGCGACCGGTGCGGGCGATCAGCTCCATGCCGTCGCGCATCGCCAACAGCGTCTCCCGCGGCGGCAGCGCCGCGTAATCCAGCGGCACTGTCGCCCGCGCCATGCGGAACGGCTCTGCCTCCACCGCCGCCGGCCACTGTAACTCACCGATCCTCTCCATGATGAAAGAAACGTTCTGCAGCATCGTCGCCCGCGTCATCTCCTCCCACGGCGGATTGATGTCGCCGCACGCTCCCTGCAGGAAGAGGAAGGGAAAGCCATGCTGCTCGGAGAGTCGCCGCCGCAGCTCGCCGGGGTGGTCGGCGGTGATCTGCTGCGTGCACACGGTGCAGGCATGGATGGCAGCACTCGCAATGCCGGCGATGCCGCGGCCGGCTTCATCGTCGAAGCGGACCAGCAGCATCTCGTCAAGCGTGGGCCCGACCTTCACCACCGTTTTGTCCGGGTGCTGCGCCATCACCACGCGCCCGTCCGCCAGCACGCTGCGCCGGTTGTAACTCGCGCCGGTGATGTCGGCCGTCGTCACCCGCAGAGTCGCCGCCCGCCGACTGCTCCACGCCGTAACCGCCGCCTCTCCCGCCGCCGCCTTCACCTGCTGCCAGTACCCCGGCTCGATAATGCCGCACCCGAGCAGCGTGATAGACGCCGGCGCGCTGTGCGTATGCGTGCAGGTCAGCACCCGGTTCTCCCGCGGCACCTCCGGCAGCCGCGCATCCAGCTCCGCCTGAATCTCCCCCAGCAGCTCCGGTCCCAGCCCAAGCAAGTCAAAAACAAGCAGCAGCCCGTCATTAACGGCCAGCGCAAAGACAGACAGCGGATCGTCCCCCCCCTCCGACGGCTGATTACAGCGGGCGGCGAAGCCGGACAGGGTCAGGCCCGGTTCGGGGGTGATATCTCGTGTTGCGAAACCGACGCTAAGCATATCTGCAACCTTGGGAGCGCGGACCTCTGAGTCCGCGCGTGACGATGCAACCACTCGCGCGGACTCAGAGGTCCGCGCTCCCAGCCTTGATCTTCATCACCGCTTCCACGATGTCGTCCATGTCTTCCTTCTCCGCCAGCAGCATATTCTGCGTAAACCACACCGCGTCTTTGCACACCGCTTCGCTCACCGGGCACAACTCAGCGAAGTCAGCGTAGTCGATCTCGCGTGCATACGGCGCCACGCAGGGGAAGCTGCCTTTCCAGAAATCCTTGTTGAGGAACATCGGGTTCTGGTAGAGCGGATGGTTATACCCACCGGAGCAGGGGATGCCCTCCGCGGTCAGCGCGTCCAGGAACTGTGCCCGCGGCATGCCGCCGAAGGCCTCGGGATTATACCGGGACATAAACAGGTGGAAAGAGATGATGTCCGCGCGCTCGTCCAGCCGCGTAGGCTCCAGCCCGGAGCCGCGCAGTTTCTCGGTCAGGTAGCGGCCGTTGGCGTCGCGGCGGGCGGTCTGCTCGGTCAGGCGGCGCAACTGCACGCGCAGGATGGCCCCCTGGAACTCCGTCAGCCGGTAATTCGACCCCAGCCGGTGGTGCTCGTACCACGGCCGGTCCGGCTCGCGCCCCGCCCACAGCAGGGAGCTGCAGCGCTGCGCCAGCTCCGGGTTGTTCGTGGTAATGATGCCGCCTTCGCCGGCGGTGATGTTCTTCGAGTTCTGGAAGCTGAAGGAGGCGGCGTCGCTCCACGAACCGCACTTGCGCCCGTTCCAGCTCGCGCCGTGCGCGTGGGCGGCGTCCTCCACCACGAACAGCTCGTATTTTTGCGCGATGGCATTGATCGCGTTCATGTCCGCGCTCTGCCCGCCGAAATGCACCGGCAGGATCGCCCGCGTGCGTGGCGTGATCGCCTCCTCGATGCGTGCGGGGTCGAGGTTGAGTGTATCCGCCGTCACGTCCACAAAGATCGGCACCGCACCCGCCGAGAGGACGGAGGACGCGGAGGCGATGAAGGTATACGGTGGCACGATCACCTCGTCACCCGGCCCGATGCCCAGCGCGCGCAGGATCAGCTCCAGCGTGACGGTGCCGTTGGCGGCAGCCACCCCACAGCGGCAGTCGTGCGCGGCGGCGAACTCTTCCTGAAATCGGCTCACCTGCGCGTCATCGTTCTTCTCCGCACCTTCGTCCAGCTCCACGCCCATGCCGTAGGAGAACTGCCACCAGTTCCCGCTGCGCAGCACCTTCAGCAGCGCCTCCTCTTCCTGCTGGTCGAAATACGGCCAGGACGGAAACGCCTTCGTGCGCACCGGCGCGCCGCCGTGAATGGCTAATGTTGACATAATATCTCCTCATGGTAGGGGATGTCGTATCCAGGAAAGCGGTGTAATGGCGATTCTCAGTCTGGAAGGAGGCGAGAGCCCCGCCCGTTTATAATCTAACGGTGGAAGCGAGACTCTCAGTCTGGAAGGGTGCGAGAGCCCCGCCGGTGATCGGCAGGCTAACCAATATTCGAGCGGGGCTCCCGCACCCTTCCAGACTATGAATGTGCCTTTTCACCTGTTCTATTACTTTTTTACCCCACCGCCATTGGCATCGCCACCGCCGCCGCCTTCACCCGCTTCTTCTTCGTAATCGATTGCGCCGCCGCTTCCAGCACGGAGATCGGCGCCAGGATGCGGGCATCGTCATACGGCTCGACGCCGGTGCGGAACATCTCCACGAAGCGGCGCGTGCCCGGCATGTAGGTGTTTTCATCCATGGGGACGGTCGCATGGTAGTGCCCGTGCTCGCCGGTGGCGGTGATTGTCCACCCGCCCGGGCCGGCGGCATGCGTGGTGATGAGCACGTTCAGCTCGTCCGGGTACCGGCAGACCAGCGTGCAGGTCTGGCCATTGGTCGCCGCCCCCACCGTCTCCACGCCGGGGCCGAACAGCTCCGTCATCAGGTCCACACAGTGAATGCCGTAAAAGAAGATGCCGCCCCACTTGCCTTTCCAGTTGCCCGGGCCGAAGATCTGCGCCACGCGCAGCTTGCCGAGTTTGGCGATCTCCTCTTTAATGCCGGGGATGCTGGACTGCTGGCTGATGGCGCTGAAGGTGGTCACCGCCACGCCCTTCTCGCGCCGCCGCGCCAGGAACCACTTGCCTTCCTTCACCGAGGTGCAGAACGGCTTGTCGATGAAGCAGGGGATGCCCGCGTCCACGAAGGGCGCCGCCGCCGCCAGGTGGAATTTCCCGTGCCGGTGGTCGACCATCAGGCAGTCGATCTCCCCCAGCATCTG